>Ga0222425_100053_pt1 | contig 228320 bp, 195 predicted proteins | sample 2B1ome_2_FD_180089 | JGI IMG/M metagenome (GOLD analysis project Ga0222425, IMG submission 180089) | Enriched microbial communities from leaf-cutter ant dump, University of Wisconsin, Madison, United States - 2B150A (version 2) | ecosystem: Environmental > Terrestrial > Nest > Insects nest >...
ACCCTTCGGGGTCAGGCGGGCATTCTTGTGCATGTTGTTCCCCTCGCTGGATGGAGTTGACGTCTGGCGACATCAGCTTCCTCCCCAGGTCAGAGGGGAACAACCTCTTGAAACCTCACACCTAGGCGCGCAGTCCCAGCGCGTGTTCGATCGCCGCGAACAGCGCGTGGATCTGCACCGGCTTGGCCAGGATCGCCGCGCAGTCGTGGCCATCGGCCGCGGCGCCCGGGTCCCCGAGCCGGATCACCGGCCCGTCGAAGCCGGCCTCCTGCAGCACCGCCAGCACGTCCGCCGCGGAGAACAGCAGGATGCCGTCGTCGATGATCGCCAGCGCCGGCATGCCGTCGCGCGCGATCCGGTGCAGCGCGTTGGCGCCGTCCGGCGCCATGACCGGGTCGTAGCCCTGGCTGGCCAGCGCGTTGCCCAGCAGCGACAGCCGGGTCGCATCGCCGTCCACCAGCAGGATGCGACGGCCCTCGCCGTCGCGGAACGCATCCTGCGCGCCCGTCCATTCGCCCGTGGCCGGCGCCGGCAGGTGCAGCGCGAACACAGTGCCCTGCCCCGGCGTGCTGTCCACCTCGATGCGGCCTTCGACCGACTCGACGATGCGCTTGCACGACATCAGCCCCAGGCCGGTGCCGGTCGCCTTGGTGGTGAAGAACGGCGTGAACAGCTGCTGGCGCAGCACCGCCTCGTCCATGCCGCAGCCTTCGTCCGCCACGCGCAGGACGATCCAGTCGCGCCCGTCGTCGTCGACCTCGCGCGCCGCCGACAGCGACAGCCGCCCGCCGCGCTCGGCCATCGCCTGGATGCCGTTGAGGCACAGGTTGATCAGGCACTGCTGGAACTCGGTGTAGTTGCCCTCGATGACCAGATCTTCCGGCGGCATCTCCACCACCAGTTGCACGCGCTTGCCCAGGCTGCCCTGCAGCAGCAGCTGCACGGCGCCGAACAGCGCGGCCACGCTGATGCTCTCGCTGGCCTTGCGCGAGCCGCGCACGAACGAGAGCATCGAGTCGGCCATCTCGTGCCCGCGCTTGCCGCTCTCGGAGATCACCGCGCCCAGGCGCAGGACCTTGGGGTCGTCGCTGTAGGTGGACAGCAGGTCGGGCACGATCAGCAGCGGCTGCAGGATGTTGCGCAGGTCGTGGCTCAGGCCCGCGGCCAGCATCGCCAGGCAGTCCAGCCGCTGCGAGCGCATCAGCTCGCGCTCGGCGTGCTCGCGCTCACGCTCGCTGCGCGCCTCGCGGATGGCGCGCGCCACCGCCGCCGGCAGCCGCACCGGGTTGTGCTTCAGCACGTAGTCGCTGGCGCCCTCCTGCAGCGCCTTGACCGCGGTCTCCTCGCCGATGGTGCCGGAGAAGAACACGAACGGCAGCCGCGGGTCGTGCGCGTGCAGGATCTCCAGCGCCTGGTAGCCCGAGAAGCCCGGCAGCTCCATGTCCGACAGCACCAGGTCGAACGGCGCGCCGGCCAGCGCGGCGCGCAGGTCGTCGGCGCTGTCCACGCGCACGAACTCGGCGTCCAGCCCCGCCTCCTGCAGCTGTTCGATCAGCAGTTCGGCGTCGAGTTCGGAATCCTCCACCAGCAGGATGCGGACATGGCCCAGCGGCGTCCCGGAGCGCGGCATGGCTCAACTCCCGGAGGGCACTTCGTTGATGACGGCCCAGAACGTGCCCAGCGTCTTCACCGCCTGGAAGAACTGGTCGATGTCCACCGGCTTGACCACGTAGGCGTTCACGCCCAGGTCCCAGCTGCGCGCCAGGTCGCTCTCCTCGCGCGAGGACGACAGGATGACCACCGGCAGGTGCCGCAGCTTCTCGTCGCCGCGGATGTGCTTGAGCACCTCCAGCCCGTCCATGCGCGGCATCTTGATGTCCAGCAGCAGGACCGACGGCAGGCTGTCCTCGCGGTCGGCGTGCGCGCCGCGGCGCAGCAGGTAGTCCAGCGCCTCCACGCCGTCCTCGACGTGCACGATGGGGTTGGCCAGGTTGGCCTCGCGCAGCGCGTCGATCGCCATTTCGGCGTCGGCCAGGCTGTCCTCGGCCAGCAGGATGGTGCGGATGTCGCTCATGCGTCGGTCTCTCTCGGGGGCGGCGCGTCGAGCGCCGCCGGAAGGGTGAAGTGGAAGGTCGCGCCCTCGCCGGGCGCGGATTCGGCCCAGATGCGGCCGCCGTGCCGGCCCAGCACGCGGCGGACGCTGGCCAGGCCGATGCCGGTGCCGGGGAAATCGCTGGCCTTGTGCAGGCGCTGGAACACGCCGAACAGCTTGCCGGCGTAGGCCATGTCGAAGCCGGCGCCGTTGTCGCTCACGCTGAACAGGTGGCTGCCGTCGGGCTGCAGCCGGTGCGCGACCTCGATGACCGAGCGCTCGCGCCGGCTGCTGTACTTCAGCGCGTTGCCCAGCAGGTTGCCCCAGACCTGGCGCATCATGTTCTCGTCGGCCAGCACGACGGGCAGCGGCGCGATCCGCCACTCGATCCGGTCCGCGCGGCCGTCGCTGGCCTCGTTGGCGTCCAGCATCGCGCGCGCCTCGGCCACCAGCGACTGCATGTCCACCGCCTGCAGGCGCAGGGCGTTGCGGCCCAGGCGCGAGTAGACCAGCAGGTCGTCGATCAGCTGCGACATGCGGCGCGCGGAATCGCCGATCACCTGCAGGTAGTGGCGGCTCTTGTCGTCGATGCCCTCGCCCAGGTGGTGGGCGAGCTTGTCCGAGAAGCCGGCCACGTGCCGCAGCGGCGCGCGCAGGTCGTGCGACACCGAGTAGCTGAACGCCTCCAGCTCGCGGTTCACCTCCGACACCTGCTCCACCTTGCCTTCCAGCTGGCGGTTCAGCGCGGCGATCTCCTGCTGTGCGGTCTTCTGCAGGGAGATGTCGCTGACCGTCACCAGCACGGCGTTCTCGTCCTCGCCCGGCAGCGGCATGCGGCGCGCGTTGAGCAGCACGGTGCGGAGCACGCCGCCGCTGGTCTCCTGCTGCAGCTCGTAGTCCCACAGCTCGCGCCCGCGCACGAGCACGTCGTCCAGGCGCTGCCGCATCACCTTGTCCTGCCAGGCCGTGCCCAGCTGGTCCAGGCTGGCGGCCTTCTCGCCCTTGCCGATGCCGTACAGCTCGCCGAAGGCGGTGTTGTGCATCTTGATGTGCTGGTCGCCGTCCAGCAGCGCGATCGGCTCGCGCACGGTGTCGAGCATCACCAGCGCGCGCGCGCTGGCCTGCGCGATGCGCTGCTCGGCGCCCAGGCGGCGCGTGACCTGGCGGGCCAGCGACATCAGCACCAGCCCGAGCAGCAGGAGCTGGGCCGCCATCGCGACCAGGGCCAGCCACTCGGCGCGCTGGCGCTGCCGCTGCGCGTCGTGGTTGCGCTGGACGAGCAGCTGCCGCTCGTTCTCCAGGATCTCCGTCAGCAGGCCGCGGATGGGGAAGCGCGTCGCCAGCGGCGCGACCACCGGGCCGCGGTAGGCGTCGGGCGCTTCCAGCAATTGCTCGATCACCTCCAGGCGCGCCTCGGCCAGCTCGCGCACGCGGCCGACCCGCACCAGCTGCTCCGGGTTGTCCGCCATCAGCTTCGCCAGCGCCTCGAAGCGCTGCGGCAGCGCCGTCCGGCCCGAGGCCAGGCGCTCGCGCGCCAGCGGATGGTCCGCGCCCAGCGCGATCATCATCCCGGAGGCTTCGATCTCGCGGACGTCCAGCGCCATCGCCATCACGGCCGCTTCCACTTCATGGGTGTGCGCGACCGCGTCGGCGGCGTCCAGGTTGGAGCGCGACAGGCGCTGCAGCAGGATCACCGGGCCCACCACGATCACCAGCACCGCCAGCCCCAGCAGGGGCAACCGCCATCTACCCCAGCTCCATCGGGTGCCGTCGTCGTTCATGGTTCCCTGGCGTCCATCGGGCTGCGGAGAAGGAGCGCTCCGCTCCTTGCCGCGCAAGTGTGCGGCGATGCTAGCGCAGGGTTGTCACATTTGGAATCGGCCGCGGCGTTCAGGAAACGTCGGCGATGTGCACGCGGTCGCGCCCTTCGTGCTTGGCCGCGTACAGGGCGATGTCGGCGCGGCGCATCTGGTCGCGCAGGGATTCGCCCGGCAGGTGCCCGGCGATGCCGGCGGACAGGGTGGCGACCACGCCCTCGTGCTCCTTGCCGAACTCGCCGCGCACGCGCTCGGCGAAGGCGTGCGCCGACAGCGCGTCGTCGCCTTCCAGCAGCACCGCGAACTCCTCGCCGCCGATGCGCGCCGCGCAGCCGTCCCGGCCGGTCCGCGCGCGCATGATCTCGCCCAGGCGCCGCAGCACGGCGTCGCCGCCGTCGTGGCCGTGGCGGTCGTTGATGCCCTTGAAGTAGTCGATGTCCAGCACCACCACCGCCACCGGCACGCCCGCCGCCGACGCGCACGCATGCGCGGCGACCGCGCGCTCGGCCCAACCGTTGCGATTGAGCAGGCCGGTCAGTTCGTCGGTATGCGCCTGCTGCACCAGCCGGCGGCGCATGCCCCAGGCCGACACCGCGAAGTCGGTGCGGTAGCCCGCCAGCACCAGGCCGAAGCCGATCGTGGTCAGCGTGTACAGCCAGTACAGCGCGCTGCCGGTCCCCGGCGCGCCGTGCAGCACGATGCGCAGCTGCGCCATCGCCACGATCAGCAGCGCGAACGCCAGCAGCGACGCCGGCCGCACCATCAGCGCCATCAGCGCCAGCGGCAGCAGCTGGAACAGGCCCGTGCGCAACGCCAGCTGGCCGGTCGAACCGGGCAGCGGCATGCTCATGAAGATGCCGGTCAGCAGCGTCGCCAGCAGCGTCAGCGCCAGCCGCTGCCGCCAGTTCTCCAGCCGCGACACGCCCACGGCGCAGGCCGCCACCACCGCGGCCGCCAGCAGTTGCAGCCATGCCGGGTAGCCGATCGGCGGGGTCAGGCCGACCAGCTCGAACAGCGCGATGACCGCCAGCAGCACCGCCCCGCACAGCAGCACGCCGCTGACGATGGGACGGGTGGCGCGCAGCTGCGCCTGGGTCAGGTCCTCCCGTTCCGCCGCGTCCAGCGCGCGGACCGAATCGCGCAGCACCAGCCCGCGCAGGCTGCGCAGCAGGCCCGGGGCGGCGAGCGGAACGTGGCTGAAGCGGGCGCGCATGCGCGGTTCCTGGGCGGTGTCGCCTTCACGATGCAAACCGCGTGCCAGCCGCCCGACGGCCTCCGCCACGGGCTCCGGGCGGCCGCAGCGCCTCACCCGGCGCGCTTCCCGCGCGTACCCGACTGACGCGGCGCGGCGCTTTCCGCCGGCCCGCGCGTGCGCGGGGGCGGCTTCATCCGCCGAACGCGGCGCGCATGCGCGCCTCGTCCGGGCGCTCGATCACGCCCTTCTCGGTGACGATGGCGTCGATCAGCGCCGCGGGGGTGACGTCGAACACCGGATTCCACGCCGGCACGCCCTCGGCCACCATGCGGGTGCCGCCGATGCCGAGCAGTTCGCCCGGGTCGCGCTCCTCGATGTGGATCGCGTCGCCGTCCGGCGTGGCCATGTCCACCGTCGACGACGGCGCCACCACCATGAACTTCGCGCCATGGTGGCGCGCGGCGATGGCCAGCTGGTAGGTGCCGATCTTGTTGGCGGTGTCGCCGTTGGCGCAGATGCGGTCCGCGCCCACGACCACCCACTGCACCGCGCCGGTCTTCATCAGGTGGGCGGCGGCGGAATCGGCGATCAGCGTGGCCGGGATCCCGTCCTGCAGCAGTTCCCACGCGGTCAGCCGCGCGCCCTGCTGCCACGGCCGCGTCTCGCCGGCGTACACCTTGCCGATGCGCTGCTGCGCCACGCCGGCGCGGATCACGCCGAGCGCGGTGCCGAAGCCGGCGGTGGCCAGCGAGCCGGTGTTGCAGTGGGTCAGCACGCCGCTGCCCGGCGCGATCAGCGCCGCGCCCAGTTCGCCCATGTGGCGGTTGGCGGCCAGGTCTTCCTCGGCGATCGCCAGCGCTTCCAGTTCCAGCACGCCGCGCCAGTCGCTGCCGGCCGTCTTCAGCGCCGCGCGCATGCGCGCCAGCGCCCAGGCCAGGTTGACCGCGGTGGGCCGCGCGTCGTTGAGGCGGCGCAAGGCCGGTTCCAGCTTCTCCAGCGCCTCCTCCGGCGTGGCCGCCATCACCTCGCGCGAGGCCAGCACCACGCCCCAGGCGGCGGCGATGCCGATCGCCGGCGCGCCGCGCACCGCCAGCGCGTGGATGGCCGCGGCCACCTCGTCGCTGGTGGTGCAGCTCAGGTACTCCACCACGAAGGGCAGCTTGCGCTGGTCCAGCAGTTCCAGGGCGTTGCCGGTCCAGCGGATCGGGCGGATGCGGTCGTAGCGGGCGTAGTCGATGGCGTCGTTCATGCCGCCATTGTACCGGCCCGGGACGCCCGCCCCGGGACGGCGCGCGCCGTCAGCGGCTGCGGAATTCGGCCCGGCAGCCGGCGGTCACCCACACGCCGCGGGCGTCGCGTCCCCAGGTGCGGCCCTGCACGCACGGCGCGCTGGACAGCTGGCGCACCAGGTGCACGTCGCCGCGGCCGTTCACGCCGCAGACGCGGGTGCGGTCGCGGTCGGATTCGCAGCGGAAGGTCTGGCCGTAGCCGCCGTTGTTCCAGCCGCCGCCGCTCCAGCCGTTGCCGCGGCCGTGGACCTCGAACTCGGCCCGGCAGCCGCGCGAGACCCAGATCCCGTTGCGGTCCTGGCCCCAGCTGTAGCCCTCGGTGCATTGCGCCCGCGACAACTGGCGCACCAGGCGCACGTCGCCGCGCGCGCCGATGGCGCAGGTGCGCGTGCGGTTGTCGTTCGATTCGCAGCGGATGCGCTGGCCGTCGCCTGGCCCGCCGTTCCAGTTCCCGCGTCCGCCGACGAACTCGGCGCGGCAGCCGCGGTCGACCCAGACGCCGTCGCGCGCCTGCCCCCAGTTCCGCCCTTCCTCGCAGCGCGTCTTCGACAACTGCCGCGCGATCCGCACGCCGCCGCGCGTGTCCATGCGGCACTCGCGGTAGCGGTCGTTCGTCGATTCGCAGCGGACGACCTGCCCGCCCTGCCCGTAGCCGTTGCCGTACTGCGGGGCGGCCTGCGCCGCGACGGCGGCGGACAGCGCGGCGGTGCCCAGCACCAGTGAAGCGAACAGTCGACGTTCCATGGCATGCGTCCTCGTGGGGGTTGGACCGCAATCTACGCGGCCATCATGAACGTGAACCCACGAAACCGTTTGCAGCGATCCGCACGCGCGGCACGTGTTTGGCTGGCTTTCAGGCGCGCGCGAAGTCGAACGCCAGCACGTCGGCGATGCGCGGCGTATCCCGCATCGCCATCAGCAGCCGGTCCACGCCCAGCGCCACGCCGGCGCAGGCCGGCATGCCGTGCGCCAGCGCGTCCAGCAGCGCTTCGTCGATGGGCGGCGCGCGTTCGCCGCGCGACGCGCGCACGACCCCGTCGCGCTCGAAGCGCCGGCGCTGTTCCGCCGCGTCGGTCAGCTCGTGGTAGCCGTTGGCCAGTTCCAGCGGCCCCAGGTACAGCTCGAAGCGCTCGGCCACCGGCACGCCGTCGCGCTCCACCACCCGCGCCAGCGCGGACTGGCTGGCCGGATAGTCGTGCACCATCAGGATCGCATCGCGCGGGAACGCCGGCTGCAGCCGGTGCGTCATCAGCAGGTCCAGCCAGTCGTCGCGCGTCAGCCCTTCGCCGTCGATGGCGATGCCGGCCGCCGCGTTGCGCACGGTGTCCAGGTCCGCGGTCATCGGATCGAAGCCCAGCCGCTCCCGGTAGAGATCGCGGAAGCGGATGCGCGACGCCGTCGCCTGCCGCCCGACCAGCGCCAGCGCGGCCTGCACCAGCGCCACGGTCTCGTCGACCAGCGGCGCCAGCGTCCAGCCCACCCGGTACCACTCCAGCATGGTGAACTCGGGGTTGTGGCGCCCGCCGGCCTCGCCGTCGCGGAACACCCGGCCCAGTTCGTAGCAATCGCCCACCCCGGCCGCGAGCAGCCGCTTGAGCGGGAACTCCGGCGAGGTGCGCAGCCAGCGCGTGCGCGGCGCGCCGTCGGTGCGGCCGGAGAACTCCAGGGCGAACGAGGCGATGTTCGGGTCGGTGTTGCCGGCGCGCGACATCATCGGCGTTTCCACTTCCAGCACGCCGCGCGCATGGAAGAACGCGCGCGCCATCCGGTTGAAGTCCGCGCGCAGGCGCAGGGCGTCCATCGGGGCCGAAGGCTGCCAGTTCATCGATCCGGAGCCCCTGTAGGAGCGACGCAAGTCGCGACGTGGAGGGTTCCGGGTCCGTGCATCGGGATACGAGCGCACGTCTCCAGCCCCCTTGCGGATGCAGGCGTGCGGTCGCGACTTGCGTCGCTCCTACAGGGAGTCGGTGTTGCCTTCATGCGTGCCTGGCCAGGAAGTCGAGCAGCTGCGCCTCGTCCCAGATCTCGATGCCCAGTTCCTGCGCCTTGGCCAGCTTGGAGCCGGCGGCTTCGCCGGCCACCACCAGGTGGGTCTTCTTCGACACGCTGCCGGCGACCTTGGCGCCGAGGGCTTCCAGCTTCTCGCCGGCCTCGTCGCGGCTCATGGACGACAGGCTGCCGGTCAGCACCACGGTCCTGCCGTCCAGCGGCCCGGCCGCCGCTTCTTCCAGCGCCGGGGCATCGCGGAGGATGCGGGCGATGCAGGCCTCGCCGTCCAGCAGCAGCCGGGGATGGCCGGGCTGTTCCAGCCACGCCTGCAGCGCCGAGGCCGACGCCTCGGGCAGGCCGGCCGCGACGAAGTGCGCGTGCTCGCCATCGACGACCTGCTGCGCGCTCGGCAGCGCGGCGGTCAGCGCCCGGGCGCGCAGCGGCGTGAGGGTGGGGATTTCCGCGTCGACCAGCAGCGCCGCCAGGTCGAGGTCGGCGCGCAGTTTCGCCGACGGCGGGTGGGCGTCGCGGATGCGCACCTCGCCGACCGTGAGCAGGTCGTCGATGGCGCGCTGGTTGCCGTCCTGTTCGAAGAAATGCCCCAGCGAGCGCGCCACTTCGCCGCCGATGTCCGGCACGCGCTTGAACAGCGGCCACGGTAGGCCGCGGATCAGGTCGAGGTCGCCGAACCACTGCGCCAGCGCCTTGGCCGTGCTCTCGCCCACGTGCTGGATGCCCAGCGCGAACAGCAGGCGCTCCAGGGTGGCGTCGCGCGAGCGGTCGATGGCCTCGATCAGGTTGTCGGCCCACTTGGTGGCAATCTTCTTCGGGTTCCAGTCGAAGTCGATCCGCTGGGCCAGTGCGCGGGCGCGCCAGTCCTCGCCGTCGAGCCGGACGATGGCCCTGAGCACCTCGCCGCTGCCCTCCGGGGACAGATGCGGCTTGACCGCGCCGGCCAGCGCCTCCGGCGATTCGGCGTCGAGCACCAGTTTCAGGTGCAGCAGTTGATCGCGCCGCAACCGGTAGAGGTCGGCGACGCCGCGCACGATGCCGGCATCGACCAGGGTCTCGACGTACTTGTCGCCCAGGCCCTCGATGTCCATCGCCCGCCGGGAAGCGAAGTGGCGGATGGTCTCCTTGCGCTGCGCCGGGCAGCTCAGTTCGCCCGAGCAGCGCCATACCGCCTCGTCCTCCTCGCGCACGATCTCCGAGCCGCACACCGGGCAGTGCGCCGGCATCCGCCACGGCTCCGTGCCCGCGGGCCGGCGCTCGGCGATCACGCCGACCACTTCCGGGATCACGTCGCCGGCGCGGCGCACGATCACCGCGTCGCCCACGCGCACGTCCAGGCGCTCGATCTGGTCGGCGTTGTGCAGGGTGGCGTTGGTGACCACGACGCCGGCCACCTGCACCGGCGCCAGCCGCGCCACCGGCGTGGCCGCGCCGGTGCGGCCGATCTGGATCTCGATGGCCTCCACCGTGGTCGCCTGCTCCTGCGCCGGGAACTTGTGCGCGATCGCCCAGCGCGGCGCGCGCGAGACGAAGCCCATCGCGCGCTGGCCTTCGCCGTCGTCCAGCTTGTAGACCACGCCGTCGATGTCGAACGGCAACGTGTCGCGGCGCTCGCCGATGCGGCGGTAGTAGTCCAGCAGGCCTTCGGCGCCCTCCACCACTTCGCTGAGGTTGCTGACCGGGAAGCCCCAGGCGCGCAGTTGCTTCAGCGTGGCCGAGTGCGAATCCGGCAGTTCGCCGCCCTCCACCAGCCCGGTGCCGTAGGCGAAGAACGCCAGCGGCCGCCGCGCGGTGATGCGCGGGTCCAGCTGCCGCAGCGAGCCGGCCGCGCCGTTGCGCGGGTTGGCCAGCACCTTGCCGCCGTGCAGGCGGGCCTGCTCGTTGTATTTCTCGAAGTCGGCGCGCGGCATGTAGACCTCGCCGCGGACTTCCAGCACGTCGGGGATGGGCGCCGGGGACGGCGCCGGGACCGCGGACCGGGGACTGGGGACCGGGGGGGAAAGCGGATCCGCCGCTTCGTCCGGCTGCCGCAGCCGCAGCGGGATGGCCTTGACCGTGCGCAGGTTGGCGGTGACGTCCTCGCCGGTGGCGCCGTCGCCGCGGGTGGCGCCCTGCACGAACACGCCGTGCTCGTAGCGCAGGCTGATCGCCAGTCCGTCCAGCTTGGGTTCGGCGGAGAATTCCAGGACCGGCCGGTCGAGCTTCTCGGCGATGCGGCGCACGAAGTCCTGCACCTCCTCGTCGCTGAAGGCGTTGCCCAGCGACAGCATGGGGATGGCGTGGCGGACCTCGGCGAACTTCGCCGACGGCGCGTTGCCGACGCGCTGGGTGGGCGAATCCGGCGTCACCCATTCCGGGTGCGCGGCCTCCAGTTCGTCCAGTTCGCGCAGCAGCCGGTCGTACTCGGCGTCCGGGATGGTCGGCTCGTCCAGCACGTGGTAGCGGTAGTTGGCGTCGTCCAGTTGGCGGCGCAGGTCGGCGATGCGGGCGGCGGGGGTCGGCGTCATGCGGGAATTCTAAGGCCGGCGGCGGCAGCGGCACGTGCAGGCGACGGAGGCCGCGGACAGGGCGCGAGGCTCCGCGAATGCCACGCGCGGGTTTCCGGAAGCCGCCGGCGGGCCGGCGCGCGCGGAGCGCGCGGCGGTTTCGCCCGGCGACGGGCTTCGCGATGTCGAAAGGCTGGCTTTCCGGAAGCCGTCGTTGGCCCGCCGCATGCGGCCGATCGATCCGGGCGGGCCGTCGATGGCGTCCGGAAAGCCGCCGCGCGGCCGGCGCGTCCCGTCGATGGCTTCCGGAAAGCGATTGGCTGGCTCCCGGAAAGCCGGCAGCGGGATCCGCTGGCCGGTGCCCGGTACTGCGCCGGCCATGGCCGGCCTGCCGGATGCCGCGGCCGGGGTCCGGCGGGCCATGAACGGGGCCCGGAATGCCATCGCCCGAGCCCGGCGTCCTGATCGCCGGTTTCCGCATGCCACCGGACGATGCCCCCGGCGCGGGCGACGTGCGGGGCGCATCCGCGCGCGCCCTGTGGCATCCGCACCGCGGGTCCCGCCTTCGCACCGAGGGTCCCGCCTTCCTACCGCAGGATCTTGTCCATCGCCTTGCCCTTGGCCAGTTCGTCCACCAGCTTGTCCAGGCAGCGGATCTTCCGCATCAGCGGGTCCTGCACGTCTTCCACCCGCACGCCGCAGACCACGCCCTTGATCTGCGCCGCATGGGGATGCAGGCCGGGGGCCTGGGCGAAGAAGGTCTCGAGGTCGTTCTCCTCGCGGACCTGCCGCTCCAGCCCCGCCTGGTCGTAGCCGGTCAGCCAGCGGATGACCTCGTCGACCTCGGCTTTCGTGCGCTGCTTGCGCGCCTTCTGGATGTAGAGCGGATAGACCTTGGCGAACGGAATGGAGAAGACCCGGTGCTGCTGCATGCGCACGACTCCCACGGGAAGGCGCCATCGTGGCGCCGGAGTGGCTGTCAGCCCGCCGGGAGGAGCGCGCCGCGATGCGGACCGCGTGGCGGTGGGCCGGGGTCCACTCTACTGGCAAAGCGGGGCGGCTGTGTCCAATGGCGGCGCAAGTCGGCGATGCAGGCGGCGAACATCATGCCGCCGTCTCCATCGGATCCTGTGTAGGAGGGGCTTCAGCCCCGACCGCGGTCAACGAATGCCATGGCCGCCTGCCTCGCAAGCGCGCGTCAAGGCTTCCCCACGCCGCGCATGCCTGTCGGCCATGGGAATGCGGTCGGGGCTGAAGCCCCTCCTACAGGAGGCCGGGGCGATCCATGACGTTTCAGGCCACGTAGCGCCAGCGGTATTCCACTACCCTCCCCGGCGCCACGTCGGACGAACGGTTCCCGGCCAGGCGAAAGGACTGCCCCCGCGTCACCGAGGGCGGCGCGTCCAGGACCGCCGTCGGCCGCTCGTCGTCGCGGACGATGATCTCGGCATAGGCCGGCTCGGACAGGTTGCCCGCGTCGTCGACCACCACCAGTTCGAAGCGGTGCCGGCCCGGCGGCAGCGGGGTCGCGGGATCGATGCTGACCTCGATCGACGATTCCTGCGTGGCGATGACCTGGCCGGGCGTGAAGGTAGGCATGCGCGTCTCGCTCTGGTGGATGTAGAGGTCAACGCAGCCGACCGCGGAAACCGGCCTGCGTGGCATCGGCCATGGCGGCGAGGCAGGCCGCCAGCCGTTCGCATTGGCAGTCGAACGCGCTTCGCTGGTTCGGCCGGGCCGGTTCCGTCGACGACGTGCTTGCCCGCTTCCCGTTGCAGCCTGCAATCGCAATGAAAGCCGGGAAGGAAGCGGCGCGCGCGCAACGCGCAGACCTGCACGCAGGCGTCCCCTGTCACGTGCCCCCTGTAGGAGGGGCTTCAGCCCCGACCGCTTTCCGGTCTGCCCGCATCGATGGTCCGCGATTGTGCGGCGGCTTGCGGTGCATGTTTCCGCACGTTGACGCCGCACCCTGTCGGGGCTGAAGCCCCTCCTACAGGGGTTATGCGGCCGGCGCGGGCTCACCAGCGCGGCGCCTTGGTCAGCGGCGGCGCTTCGTGCTGGCGGTCGTAGGCGCGCAGTTCCTCGCGGATGTGCTGGATGCGCTGGCGGCCGAGGGTGTTGCGGCTGTCGTCCAGGACCACGCCGCCCAGCAGTTCGGCCATGCGCTCGACGTTGGGCAGCAGCTTCTCCCAGGCTTCCAGCGCGGTCATCGGCGCCGGCAGGGTGAGGAAGAAGGCGATGGCCGGGGTTTCCAGCGTGCGGATGGTGGCCATGTCGAAGCTGCCCGGCTGCATGATGTTGGCCATGCTGAAGACCGGGCCGCGCTCGGGGTGGCCTTCCACCAGCCGGTGGAAGACGTTCATGTGGCCGAAGGTCAGGCCGGTCTTCTCGGCCGCCACCACGATGTCCTCGCCGCGCAGCATGCTGCCGGCCTTGGCCGCCACGTACAGCGAGACGATCTTGTCGAAGTCCTGGCTGGGCCGCTTGCCCAGGTCGCTCTCCACCCCGGCCACCGGGGTGCCGCCGGCCAGGCCGAGTTCGGGCTGGCTGACGCGCTCGCCGTTGTAGTCCTGCACCTGCTCGCTGGTGTCGTCGCCGGCGAGGCTGGGCTCGACGCGCGCGGTGTCGCGCTCGGCCGGTTCCAGCCGGCGCCCCTGGCTGGGCTTCTTGGGGCGGCCGAACAGGAAGATCGCCGCGATCAGCAGGATGCCGGCGGCGACGATTCCGATACGAAGCATGGCCATGTCGGACACAGGGGTTTCTCCGGCAGGGTGGGATCGGTCGGGGTCAGGCGGCGCCGGCCAGGCGGGCGGCCTCTTCCAGGTCCACCGACACCAGCCGGCTGACACCGGGTTCGCGCATGGTAACGCCACTGAGCTGGTGCGCGGCTTCCATCGTCGCCTTGTTGTGGCTGACGAACAGGAACTGCACCTTCTCGCTCATCTCCTTCACCATGTTGGTGAAGCGGCCGACGTTGGCCTCGTCCAGCGGCGCGTCCACCTCGTCCAGCAGGCAGAACGGCGCGGGATTGAGCTGGAAGATGGCGAACACCAGCGCCACCGCGGTCATCGCCTTCTCGCCGCCGGACAGCAGCGAGATGTTGGACACGCGCTTGCCCGGCGGGCGCGCCATGATGGCCACGCCGGTGTCCAGCAGGTCCTCGCCGGTCAGTTCCAGGTAGGCGTGGCCGCCGCCGAACAGGCGCGGGTACAGCTGCTGCACGCCGGCGTTGACGCGGTCGAAGGTGTCCTTGAAGCGGCCGCGGGTCTCGCGGTCGATCTTGCGGATGGCCTCCTCCAGCGTCTCCAGCGCGGTGGTCAGGTCGACGTGCTGGGCGTCCAGGTACTCCGAGCGCTGGCTGGCCTCGCCGTACTCGTGGATGGCGGCCAGGTTGACCGGCTCCAGCCGGCGCATGCGGCCGTCGATCTGGGTCACGGCCTGTTCCCATTCGCGGAGGTCGGCGACTTCCGGCAGCGTGTTGATCACGTCCTTCAGCACGAAGCCGCCGGCCACCACCGCCTCGGACAGCTGCTCGGCCTTCAGCGCCAGCGCCTGCTGGTCGAGCCTGCGCTGGGAGATGCGCTCGCGCTGGGCCAGCGCCTGCTCGTCGCGCTGCTGGCGGGTCTGTTCGTACTGGCGCAGTTCGTTGTCGATGCCGTCCAGCAGCGCGCGCGCCTCGGCCAGCTGGCGGTCGGCGGTGACGCGGTGCTCCAGCGCGGCCTGGCGCTGGGCTTCCAGTTCCTGCACCGGCGAATCGCCCTCGTTCAACTGCAGGGTCAGTTCCTCCAGCCGCGAATCCAGTTGGCCGCGCTGGCCGCCCATGCGGTCCAGCGCCTGGCTCAGCGAGACGATCTGCGCGCGCTGCGATTCCAGCGTCAGCGCCAGCGCGTGCGCGGTGTCGCGCGAGGTGCGTGCGGCCTCGCGGGCCTGGTCGCGGGCCTCGACCAGCTGGCGGCGCTCGCCTTCCAGCGCCTGCCGCGCGGACTCCAGGTCGCCCATGCGGGTGACCGCGTCCTCCAGCTTCATGCGCGCCTCGCGCGCCTGCTCGCGGCTGGCGTCCAGCGTTTCGACCAGTTGCGCGATCTCGCCGTCGATGCGTTCCAGGCGGGTGCGGGTGGCGTCCACGCGGCCCTGCTGGCTCTGCAGCTGGCCGGCCAGTTCGGACACGCCGCGGTGCGCCATGTACAGCGTGCGCTGCGCGTCCTCGCGCTGCTGCTCGGCGGCGAGCAGCTGGTCGCGCAGGTTCGCCAGGCGTTCTTCCAGTTCGCCTTCGCGCGCCTGCAGGGTCTCGATCTCGCCGCGCAGCGCCTGGATCTCGCGCTCACGCAGCAGCGCGCCCTGCTTGGCCGCGCCGGAGCGCAGCACGCGCACCCAGCCGGCGCCGAGGCGCTCGCCGTGGCGGGTGATGACGGAATCGCCGTCGCCCAGCTGCGCCTGCAGGCGGCGCGCCTCGGCCAGGTCCTCGGCCACGTGCAGGCGGGCCAGCAGGCGGCGGATCGCCGCCGGGCCCTGCACCTTGGCGGCCAGCGAGGTGGGCGCGAACACCACCTCGCCGCGGTCGTCCGACACCAGCGCGATGCGGCCCTCGCCGAGTTCGCCCAGCGCATCGACCAGCGCCTCCGGCGCATCCACCAGCACGCCCTCGATCAGCTGGCCGAGCGCGCCTTCGACGGCGTTCTCCCAGCCCGGCTCGACGGTCAGCTTCTCGCCCACGCGCGCGGCGTCGTCCAGGCCGCGCGCCTTCAGCCAGGTCATCGCAGCGCCCTGCTCCTGGCCGAGCGCGGCGTGCTGCAGCGTCTCCAGCGAGGACAGGCGGCCGCGCGCTTCCTGCGCGCGCTTGCGCACGTCGGACAGCTCGGCCTGGGTGGCGCGCTGCTGCTCCTGCACGTCGGCGGCGCCCTGCTTGCGCGCCTCGACCTGCTCGGTCAGGGTCTCCAGCGATTCCTTCTGGGTGTCGTGCTGCAGCTGCAGTTGCTCGAACGCGGCCGCCAGCGCGTCCAGGTCCAGCCCGGCGCGTTCGCCGGCCAGCGCCTCGCGGCGGCGCTCGGCCTCCAGCGACTGGCGGTCGAGGTAGTCCACCCGGGTGCGTTCGACGTCGCCGGCGCGCGAGGCTTCCGCCGATTCGCGGCTGTGGGTCTCCCAGCGCTGCTGCCAGTCGGACAGGCGGGCCTCGGCCTCGCGCAGCGCGTCCTGGCGGAACACGTCCTCCTCGCGCAGCTGTTCCAGCTGCGGCTCGGCGTCGGCGACGGATTCGCGCAGCACCGCCAGGCGGGTCTCGTCGCCGCTGATGTGCTGGCCGAGTTCCTGCAACGCGTTGCGGGCCTCGTCGCGCGCCTTCTTCAGGCGGTCGGCCAGTTCGCGCTGGTGCTGGATCTGCTGCTCGATGCGGGCCAGCGTGCTGCCGACCTGGTAGACCTCGCCCTGCGCCTTGTTCAGACCGTCGGCGGCTTCCTCGCGGCGCACGCGGTCGGTTTCCAGCAGGCGCTCGGCCTCGCGCTGTTCGGCGATCAGCTGCTGCAGCTTCGTCTCTTCCTGCGCCAGTGCCTCGCGCAGGCCCTGCAGCCTGCCGTCCAGGCCGCGGTATTCCAGCGCCTTCCATTCGGCGTCCTTGACCCGGCGCTCTTCCTGCAGGGCCTTGTACTGCTCGGCCTGCCTGGCCTGGCGCTTGAGGTGCTCCAGCTGCTTGCCGATCTCCTCGCGCAGGTCGTTGAGGCGGTCCAGGTTCTCGCGGGTGTGGCGGATGCGGGTCTCGGTCTCCTTGCGGCGCTCCTTGTACTTGGAGATGCCGGCGGCTTCCTCCAGGTAGACGCGCAGATCCTCCGGGCGCGCCTCGATGATCTGGCTGATCATGCCCTGCTCGATGATCGAGTAGCTGCGCGGGCCCAGGCCGGTGCCGAGGAACAGGTCGGTGATGTCGCGGCGGCGGCACTTGGTGCCGTTGAGGTAGTAGTTGCTCTGGCCGTCGCGGCTGACCAGGCGCTTGACCGAGATCTCGTTGAAGGCGGCGAACTCGCCGCTGATGGTGTGGTCGCTGTTGTCGAAGATCAGTTCGACCGAGGCCTGCGACACCGGCTTGCGCGCGGCCGAGCCGGAGAAGATCACGTCGGTCAGCGAATCGCCGCGCAGGCGGCTGGCCGAACTTTCGCCCATCACCCAGCGCACGGCGTCGATGATGTTGGACTTGCCGCAGCCGTTCGGGCCGACCACGCCGGTCATGTTGGTCGGCAGGTGCAGCACGGTGGGGTCGACGAACGACTTGAATCCGGACAGCTTGATGGTGGAAAGGCGCATGCGGCGGTGTCTTCCGGGCACCGCGACCGGACCGGCCGGCGCGCTGCCGCAAGTATGAAATGGGATCAGCTTCGACTGCCAACACATTGATTTATATGGCAATCAGGCCCGCCCGAAAGCGCGCCAACGCATGAGTATAGCCGCCCCCGCCATGCCGTGCCCGGGCCTCCGGAGCCCGTACGGCGGCCCGTCCCATGGTACGGGCGGGCCCCGCGCCTGTTAGCATCGCGGGCGGCTTCACCCCCCTCCCTCACACATCAACGGTCCCCACTCCGTGTCTCTTTTTGCATCCGTCGAACTGGTGCCCGGCGACCCCATCCTGGGGCTGACCGAGGCGTACAACGCCGATCCCCGCACCCAGAAGGTCAACCTGGGCGTCGGCATCTACTACGACGAACAGGGGCGCATCCCCCTGCTCGACTGCGTCCGCCAGGTGGAACAGGCGCTCGCCGACGCCGCCAAACCGCGCGGCTACCTGCCGATCGACGGGTTGGCGGCCTACGACAGCGCCACCCGCGCGCTGGTGTTCGGCCAGGGCTCCGACCTGGTCGCCGCCGGCCGCGTGGCCACCACCCAGACCGTCGGCGGCAGCGGCGCGCTGCGCGTGGGCGCGGACCTGCTGAAGAAGCTGCTGCCGCACGCGACCGTGGCGATCAGCAATCCGAGCTGGGAAAACCACCGCGCGGTGTTCGGCGCCGCCGGCTTCGACATCGTCGACTACACCTACTTCGACGCCGCCACGCACGGCCTGGACTTCGCCGGCATGCTCGCCGACCTGGGCAAGTTGAAGCCCGGCACCGTCGTGCTGCTGCACGCGTGCTGCCACAACCCCACCGGCGCCGACCTGACGGTCGAGCAGTGGAAGCAGGTCGCCGCGCTGCTGAAGGAGCGCGGCCTGTTCCCCTTCATCGACATGGCCTACCAGGGCTTCGACCAGGGCATCGCCGAGGACGGCGCCGCGGTGCGGATCGTCGCCGAGGCCGGCATCGACAGCTTCATCGTCGCCAACTCGTACTCCAAGTCGTTCTCGCTGTACGGCGAGCGCGTGGGCGCGCTGTCGGTGGTCGGCCCGGACGCCGCTGCCGCCAAGGCCGTGCAGTCGCAGGTCAAGCGCATCATCCGCACCATCTACTCCAGTCCGTCCACGCACGGCGCGGCGCTGGTGGCCGGCGTGCTGGCCAGCGGCGAGCTGCGGGCGCTGTGGGAAAGCGAGCTGGGCGGCATGCGCGAGCGCATCCACGCCCTGCGCGCCGGCCTGGTGGAGCGGCTGGCCGCCCTGGGCGCACCGGAATTCGCCTTCATCCAGCGGCAGGCGGGCATGTTCTCGTACTCCGGCCTGGGCAAGGCGCAGGTGGACCGGCTGCGTGACGAGTTCGGCATCTACGCCGTCGGCACCGGCCGCATCTGCGTGGCCGCGCTGAACCAGCAGAACCTGGACTACGTGGCGAAGGCGGTCTACGAGGTCAGCCGCGGCTGACGCGGGGCCGCACGCGGGACGAAGAAGGGAGGCTACGGCCTCCCTTCTTAATGGGCGATGCTGAAAAGCATCGCGCCCATGGGGCGCTCCTACGGCTGCATGGAGGTGCGTAGGAGCGGGCCACGCCCGCGATGCTCTTGCGCGAGGTGATGGGAAAAGCATCGCGCCCATGGGGCGCTCCTACGGCTGCGTGGAGGCACGTAGGAGCGGGCCATGCCCGCGATGCTCTTGCGCGAGGTGATGGGAAAAGCATCGCGCCCATGGGGCGCTCCTACGGCTGCGTGGAGGCACGTAGGAGCGGGCCATGCCCGCGATGCTCTTGCGCGAGGTGATGGAAAAAGCATCGCGCCCATGGGGCGCTCCTACGGCTGCGTGGAGGCACGTAGGAGCGGGCCATGCCCGCGATGCTCCTGCGCGGGGTGATGGAAAAAGCATCGCGCCCATGGGGCGCTCCTACGACTGTGCGGAGGCATGTAGGAGCGGGCCATGCCCGCGATGCTCTTGCGCGGAGGTGACGGGAAAAGCATCGCGCCCATGGGGCGCTCCTACGGCAGCCGCAGCCCGCTGTCCGGGTCGAAGAAATGCAGCGCCGCGCCCTCCACGGTCACGCGCAGCGGCTGGCCCGGTTCCGGCAGCCGCTGCGGCGGCACGCGCGCGACCAGCGCCTGGCCGGCGTAGGCCAGGTTGACGAAAACCTCGTTGCCCACCGGCTCGATCAGCTCGACCTGCGCCTCGAACGCCGGCTTGCCGATGCCGGCCGGCTGCAGGTGCTCGGGCCGCACGCCCACTGCCACGCGCCGGCCCAGCCACGCGTCGGCGACCGGCGCGTGGCCGAGCGGCAGCGCGGCGCCGTCGTCGAGCACCAGCTGCACGCCGTCGGCCTGCCGCAGCGTGCCGTGGACGACGTTCATCGCCGGGCTGCCGAGGAAGCCGGCGACGAACAGGTTGGCCGGCTTCTCGTACAGCGCCATCGGCGTGTCGATCTGCTGGACCTGGCCGTCCTTCAGCACCACGATGCGCTGGCCCAGCGTCATCGCCTCCACCTGGTCGTGGGTCACGTAGATCATCGTCGCGCCGAGCTGGCGATGCAGGCGGCCGATCTCGGTGCGCACCGAATGGCGCAGCTTGGCGTCCAGGTTGGACAGCGGCTCGTCGAGCAGGAACACCGACGGCTCGCGCACCAGCGCGCGCCCCAGCGCCACGCGCTGGCGCTGGCCGCCGGACATCTCGCGCGGCAGCTTGCCCAGCATGTGCGCCATGCCCAGGGTGTCGGCCGCGGCCTTCACCCGGCGGTCGATCTCCGCGCGCGGCACGCCGCGCAGCTTCAGCCCGAAGGCGAGGTTCTGGGCCACCGTCATGTGCGGGTACAGCGCGTAGCTCTGGAACACCATCGCGATGTCGCGGTCCTTCGGCGCCACGTCGTTGACGCGCCGTTCGCCGATCAGCAGGTTGCCATCGGAGATCTCCTCCAGCCCGGCGATCATCCGCAGCAGCGTGGACTTGCCGCAGCCGGACGGACCGACCAGCACCATCAGCTCGCCGTCGGCGATCTCGAAACTGGCCCCGTGCACGGCCACCTGGCCGTTGTCGTACACCTTGCGCACGCGGTCGAGCTGGACACTGGCCATCATTGCTCCGGTCGTTGTTCGCTGCCGCCGGGCCCCTCCCGGATGCAGGCACGCCCTCGCGGGCGATGCGGTCGGCTTCCCGTTCCGTGGGCGGGGAAGTTGCGCTATTCTGCCATGTAACCGTTTTCACAACGCAAGCGGCCCGCGTGCCGATGCGCCGCAGGCCCTCGCACCGCCCACGCCGTCCATGCCCATTCCGCCTCTCCGCACGCCTGCCCGCACGGTCTCCCGTTCCGGCATCGCGCATACGTATACGGATGGCATGCGCACGCGCGCACCGGCCTCCCGCCGGCGCAGGTGCGCGCTATCATGCGCCGCCCACGCGATGTGGCCCTTCCACGGCAACACAGGATCGACCAGGCGAATGCAGCGGACCAGTTTCGGAAGCCACCCCGCATCGAACAGGATGTTTGCCGCATGAGCAACGCCGACCGCGTCCTCCTCGCCGACATCGGCGGCACCAACGCGCGCTTCGCGCTCGCCGACACCGCGGCCGCGGTGCCGCTGCTGGACGACAGCGTGCGCGAGTTCGTGGTCGCCGACTTCCCCTCGCTCGCCGACGCCGCGCAGCACTACCTGGACGAGACCGGCGCCGCGGCGCAGAACGGCGTCTTCGCCGTCGCCGGCCGCGTCGATGGCGACGAGGCCCGCATCACCAACCATCCGTGGGTGATCTCGGTCACCCGCACGCGCCAGGCGCTGGGCTTCCAGGGCCTGAAGCTGGTCAACGACTTCGCCGCGCAGGCGATGGCGGTGTCGCTGCTGACGCCGAAGGACGTCGTCGCCATCGGCGGCGCGCAATGGATGCCCGCGCCGCTCTCGCAGCCGCGCACCTACGCGGTGATCGGCCCGGGCACCGGCCTGGGCGTGGCGGCGCTGGTGATCCGCGACGGCCGCGCGTACCCGCTGGAGACCGAAGGCGGTCATGTCAGCTTCCCGCCCGGCACGCCGGAGGAGATCCGCATCCTCGAGATCCTCTCGGCGCAGTTCGGCCGCGTGTCGAACGAGCGCCTGATCTGCGGCCCGGGCCTGGTCAACCTCTACCGCGCCCTCAGCGAGATCGCCGGTGAGGATCCGGGCGGTCCGCTGGAACCGAAGGACGTCACCGCGCGCGCCGCCGCCGGCGATCCGCGCTGCGTGCGCACGCTGGACGTGTTCTGCGCGGTGTTCGGCGCCATCGCCGGCGACCTGGTGCTCACCACCGGCGCGTGGGACGGCGTGTTCCTCACCGGCGGCCTGGTGCCGAAGCTGCTGGCGTCGCTGCAGCATTCCGGTTTCCGCCAGCGCTTCGAGCACAAGGGCCGCTTCTCGCCCGCGATGGGCCGCGTGCCGACGCTGGCCAACGTGCATCCGCGCCCGGGCCTGCTCGGTGCCGCGGCGTATGCGGTGGAACTGTTCGGCCCGCGGACGTCCGCGCACGGCTGAGGTTTCGCGCAGATGCGCGCTGCATTGCAGCAGAGTGCGCAGCGCGACGTGCGGACTGGTCTGGCTTTGGTCACTTTCGCGCATGCTGCAACTGCGTTAGAAAGCAGCATGCCGTCGCCGCCGTTCCCCGCCCTTCCGCTCCGCGCGCCGGAGCCCGCGCGGCGGCATGTCTCACATCCTTCTCCCGCCACGCCATGCAGAATGCCACCGTCTGCAGCCTAGCCCTACGCCCATGAGCCTGCACCCCCGCATCCAGGAAGTCACCGAACGCATCCGCCAGCGCAGCGCCCCGTTGCGCCGCGCCTACCTGGAGGGCATCGACACCGCGCACCGCGAAGGCCCGCAGCGCGCGCGCCTGAGCTGCGGCAACCTGGCCCACGCCTTCGCCGCCTGCGGGCCGACCGACAAGGGCCGCCTGCGCGCCGACGCCACGCCCAACCTCGGCATCGTCAACGCCTACAACGACATGCTGTCGGCGCACCAGCCGTTCGAGCACTACCCGGAGATCATCCGCCAGGCCGCGCGCGCACTCGGCGCCACCGCGCAGGTCGCCGGCGGCGTGCCGGCGATGTGCGACGGCGTGACCCAGGGCCGCCCGGGCATGGAGCTGTCGCTGTTCTCGCGCGACGTGATCGCGCAGGCCACCGCGATCTCGCTGAGCCACGACATGTTCGACGCCGCCCTTTACCTGGGCGTGTGCGACAAGATCGTGCCCGGCCTGCTGATCGGCGCGCTGGCGTTCGGCCACCTGCCGGCGGTGTTCGTGCCGGCCGGCCCGATGACGCCCGGCATCCCCAACAAGGAAAAAGCCGCGGTGCGCGAACGCTACGCCGCCGGCGAGGCCACCCGCGCGGAACTGCTGGAGGCCGAGGCCGCCAGCTACCACGCCGCCGGCACCTGCACCTTCTACGGCACCGCCAACTCCAACCAGGTGCTGCTGGAGGCGATGGGCCTGCAACTGCCCGGCACCTGGTCGGTCAATCCCGACCAGCCGCTGCGCGACGTGTTGACCCGCGCCGCCGCCGAGCGCGCGCTGCGCATCACCGCGCTGGGCGACGATTACCGCCCGATCGGCCGCCTGATCGACGAGCGCGCCATCGTCAACGCGATGGCCGCGCTGATGGCCACCGGCGGCTCGACCAACCACACGATCCACTGGATCGCGGTGGCGCGCTCGGCCGGCGTCGTCCTGACCTGGGACGACATGGACCTGATCTCGCAGACCGTGCCGCTGCTGGCGCGCGTCTACCCCAACGGCGAGGCCGACGTGAACCGCTTCGCCGCCGCCGGCGGCACCCAGTTCGTGTTCCGCGAACTGCTCGACGCCGGCCTGATGCACGACCTGCCCACCGTCGTGCCCGGCGGCATGCGCGCGTACTGCGATGAGCCGCGCGTGCAGGACGGCGGCACGCTGGCCTACGCGCCGGGCGTGGCGCAGAGCGCCGACGAGGACGTGGTGCGGCCGGCGTCGCGTCCGTTCGAGGCCCAGGGCGGCCTGCGCCTGCTGCGCGGCAACCTGGGCCGCTCGCTGATCAAGACCTCGGCGGTGAAGCCGGAATACCGCTTCATCGAAGCGCCCGCGGTGGTCGTCGACGATCCGCGCGCGCTCAACAAGCTGCACGCGGCCGGCGCGCTGCCGCAGGACTTCGTCGCGGTGGTGCGCTACCAGGGCCCGCGCGCCAACGGCATGCCGGAACTGCATTCGCTCGCCCCGCTGCTCGGCCTGCTGCAGAACCAGGGCCGGCGCGTGGCGCTGGTCACCGACGGCCGCCTGTCCGGCGCGTCGGGCAAGATTCCCGCCGCCATCCACCTGACCCCGGAAGCCGCGCGCGGCGGCCCGCTGGCCCGGCTGCGCGAAGGCGACCTCGTGCGCCTGGACGCCGAGGCCGGCACGCTGGAGGCGCTGGTCGACGCCGCCGAATGGGCGTCGCGCGAGATCGCGCCCAACACATCGCCGGCCGCGCTGGACCTGGGCCGCAACCTGTTCGCGGTGAGCCGCGACGTGGTGACGCCCGCCGACCGCGGCGCGATGTCGATCTCCTGCGGCCTGCCCTACCACGATGGCACCTGGGAATACGATGCCGAATACGAACTCGGCGACGCCTCGCACGCCGCCGAGGCGCCGCACGAAGCCAAGGATGCCTGAAGCAAGCAGACACTCCCCTGTTGTTGTGGGAGCGACGTGAGTCGCGACGGCAGGTCGAAAAGCATCGCGACTCACGTCGCTCCCACACCGAAGAACACCTTCACTCCGAAACATTCCGCCATGACCATCGAAGCCCGCCAGCAGAAAGCCGAATCCCTCCTCCGCGCCGCCGGCATCCTGCCGGTCGTCACCGTGCACACGCTGGACGAAGCGCGCCGGGTCTCCGAAGCGCTGCTCAAGGGCGGCCTGCCGGCGATCGAGCTGACCCTGCGCACGCCGGTGGCGATGGAAGCGCTGGCAATGCTGAAGAAGGAATTGCCGGACATCGTGATCGGCGCCGGCACGGTGCTGACCACCGACCAGATCCGGCAGTCCATCGACGCCGGCGCGGACTTCCTGGTCACCCCCGGCACGCCGCCGGCGCTGGCCGACGCGCTGGCCGCCGCCGACATCCCGGTGGTGCCCGGCGCCGCCACGCCGACCGAACTGCTGGCGCTGATGGCGCGCGGCTTCCGCGTCTGCAAGCTGTTCCCCGCCACCGCCGTCGGCGGCCTGGCGATGCTCAAGGGCCTGGCCGGCCCGCTGTCCGAGCTGAAGATCTGCCCCACCGGCGGCATCACCGAGGACACCGCGGCCGACTACCTGTCGCAGCCCAACGTGGTCTGCATCGGCGGCTCGTGGATGGTGCCCAAGTCCTGGCTGGACAACGGCGAATGGCACAAGGTCGCCGAAAGCTCGGCCATGGCCGCGGCCATCGTCCAGCGCGTGCGCGGCTGACGATCTTTGCGCCTGTGGGAGCGACGTCAGTCGCGACCGCGGAAAAGCAACGCCCTTCGACGTCCGGCGTAGTCCTTCCGTTTCCCGGCCCGAGGCCCATGGCGCGTCGTTGCTGCGGTCGCGACTGACGTCGCTCCTACACCGGCGGACCGGCATCGCGCAGCACCAGCGCAAGGCCCTGCTGGCGCCATCCCCACGCCAGCGCGCCGTGCCAGCCGACCATCAGCAGGCCGAGCCACCATTCGAAGACGTTCTCCCAGCGGTCCTTCGCATCGGGGTCCGCGACGAACGCGCCCGTGAGCACGTTGGCGAGGCCCAGCGCCAGCATCAGCGCGCCTAGCCCCACCATGAGGCGCAGCACCCGCGGCGGCAATGCCGCGTCCCGCGCGGCGCGGCGCATCAGCGCGAGTTGCGCCAGGTAGCCGAAGCCGAAATAGACCACGACCCCGTAGCGGCGCAGGAAGCGGTAGGCCTCGCCATCGGTGCCGAGGAACACCGCGTAGACCGCCAGCGCGGTCGCCGACAGCACGCCGAGCATCGCCATCGGGACGCCGCCGCGCAGCCAGCGCAGGGCCAGCAGCCATACCAGTGCATGCAGCACAGCGCAGGGAATCACCAGCAGGCGGAACAGAGCATTGCCCAGGCCATGCCGGGCCGCGCGGCTGATCGATACACAGCCCTCGGCGTACGGCACGCACGCCGGTACATGGCCGCTCTGGATGGACAGCAGATAGGCCGCATGTGCGGCAATCAGGAACAGCAGCGCGATCAGCAGCGGCAAAGGCCACAGCGGCAGGGAGGCGCGATCCGGTCGGGACATGGCGGCAGGTCCGGCTATCCGTCGGCGCTACTCTACCCGCAGGCTCCGGAGGATGGCGGCGCCGATCCCGGTTCCTCCCGCTGCCCTCTTTCTCCTTGCTGTGGGAGCGACGTCAGTCGCGACCGACGGCCAGATGGGAAGCGCGTTGGCCACGGATTGCGCGGATGAACACGGATTGAAGCGGTTGGATAGGGGGGCCCTGTCCGTGCATGTCCACGCCGAATGGCCCTTCAGGCGCCCCGGTCGCGACTCACGTCGCTCCTACAACCTCTTCCTGTAGGAGCGACGTGAGTCGCGACCGCGGAAGCGAATCAACCTGGACCACCGCTCCACGCGACCAGACGGCGGCCACCCGCTTTCGATCCGTGTTCATCCGCGCAATCCGTGGCCAACGCGCTTCCCATCTGGCCGTCGCGACTGACGTCGCTCCCACAAACCACGAATCACGAATCGCGGGTCACAAGTCAACAGGGAAAGGACACTACGGTGAACGCACCGTCACGCGGGCCGGCAACGCGGTGATGCGCAGTTCGCCATCCTTCCATTGCACCGGTTCGCCGTTGATGCGCGTCTCGCCCGGGGCGCCGGCATAAGGCCAGGGCAGCACCAGGCCGCCGGCGGGCAGCTTCAGCCCCGCCTTGGCTTCCAGCACGACTTCGCCCCCGGTCCTGCGCAGCGAGTAGCCGAGCACGCCGTTCGGCGTGCGCAGCCCGTCGATGGCGATGCCCTCGCCGTCCAGCCAGGCGGCCGGCACGCCGGCGGCCAGCACCAGGCTGTCGTCCGCTTCGCGCGAGTACGCGAACATGTCCAGCGCCGAGCGCACGAAATCCGACGCCACCCACGCGTGCGGCAGGTCGCCGACGAAGAACGGCGTGCGCGGCGTGCGCGAGACGACTTCCGCCCACTGGTTCCACGCCTGCGGCGCGCGGTCCTGGAAGAAGAAATCGAGCACGTCCCACGCGCGCTCGCGCCAGCCCAGCCGCACGAAGGCGGCCACGTTGCGCCATTCGTAGGGCGTGTAGTCCTTCCATTCGCGCTGGCCGTCGCGGCGCTGGACGAACTCGGTCCAGTAGCGCTCGAACGTGCCCCGCAGCAGGTCGGCCGGCAGCGCGTCCTGCTCGCCGCCCGGCGCCAGCGCGATGGTGGTCGAGGTGGGATCGAAGTCGCCGATCTCCGCCGCGCCCGGCAGGTAGCCGATGCCGTGCAGCGCCGTCGCCGCGCGCAGCGACGCGTACAGGTCGTCGCGGAACTGGTCGCGCGAAGCCGCCATGCGCTTCGCTTCCGCGGTCTCGCCCAGCGCCTCGGCGACCTCGACCGCGTCCTTGTAGCCGCGCAGCGCCCAGAAGTTGTCCCAGTACGAATGCATCGGCTTGGCCGAATAGCCTTCGTGGCTGATCGACGCCGGCATCATCCCGTAGAACGCGGCGTTGACCGCGCGGTTGGCCTCGGTGCGCTCGCTCAGGCGCAGTGCCTCCATGTAGGCGAACGCGCCCCGCACGTGCGGCCACATCCTGCGCAGGAACGCCTTGTCGCCGGTGTAGCGCCAGTACTCGGCGATGTTGAAGATCAGCTCGCCGTGGCTGTCGTTCTCCGGCACCGGATCGCTGCCGCGGTCGTCCACGCAGCACGGCACCTTGCCGTTCCTGAACTGGTACGGCGCGTACCATTCCACGTATTCCTTCACCACCTCCGGGCGGCCCAGGCGCAGCAGGCCCTCGGAGATCATCGCGCCGTCGCGGATCCAACTGCGCGAGTACGAGCGCGTGCCCGGCTGCAGGCGCGGGCCGATGCGCGAGATCAGCATGTGCGCCAGCGCGGTGCGCAGCGTGTCGGCCACGGGCTGGCCTTCGGCGGGCACCTGCAGCTTCATCTCGCCGAGTTTCGCGCGCCACTGCGCCGCCGTCGCCTGCTGGTCGCGCGCGGCGTCAAGGCGTGCGGGCAGCGCGCCTTCCAGCGGCGCGACCCAGTCGATGTCGCGGCTCTCGCCCGGCGCCAGCGCGATCCGGTACAGGACCGCGCCGGAGGCCAGGCCGGTCGCGTCGCCGGCCACGTCCGCGGCGGCCTGCGCGGCCGTGTCCGCATCGGCGTCGAGCCGCTCGCGCACCAGGCCTTCATCGAACCGCGACGCGAGCACCGCGTCGGGCTTGGCGAAGCGGATACTGGCGCGGCCGTTCACGGTGGCCACGCCGTCGCGCAGGCCGAGCGCGTTCACCGGGCTGAAGCCGCCGGTGGTGTTGAGGAACTGGCTGGGCGGATTGACCTGCCACGGTTGCAGCGCCAGCGCCAGCACGTACTCGCGCGGCGCGGTGCCGGTGTTGGTCAGGCGGTGGCGGGCGACGAGGCGCGCATCGCCCGGCGTGCCGGCGGCGAACGCCGTCGTCGACAGCGCGAAGCCGGCATGCTGCCACGCGACGGTCGGGATCGGCAGGTAGCCGTCCTGCAGCGACTGCGCCGCCTGCACGTCCGCCCAGCCGACCCAGCGCCCGTCGACCTGCACGAACGGCTCGACGCTGATGCCGCCCTTGGCGATCTCGATCGCGCCGTCCTCGCCGATCAGGCCCTGCTCGCGGCCGCCGTCCAGGCCGACGATCGTCCAGTACGGCTGCTTGCCGCTGAAGCCGCGCGGGAACCAGCCCTCCGGCGCCTCGGCGGCCATCGCCTTGATGACGTCGTTCGGATGCGCCGCGAACGCCAGCGGCCGCACGTCCAGTTCCGCCAGCGCGAACGAGCGCCCGGGGCCGTCGCCGACGTTCACGCGGATGTAGCGCGCTTCCGACTCCGGCAGCGCCAGGTAGTCGTTGCCGCCGTTGCCGTCCACCACCGTGCGCACGTCGCGCCAGCGCACGCCGTCGTCGGACAGCTGCACCAGGTAGTCCGACGCGTGCTGCGCGGGCTTCCAGCGCAGGACCAGGCCGCCGAACTCGCGCAGCCGGCCCAGGTCCAGCGTCAGCTGCGGATCCTGCTCGCCGTGCAGGTCCGCGGACCAGGCCGTCGCCGGGTCGCCATCGACCGCCATCGCGGCCTTGCCCGCGGGGAACGCCACGGAGGCGCTGGCCGCGCCCGTCAGCGGCGCGCCGTCGTCCACCGGCAGCGGCTGGAACGTCAGCTGGTCGAAGCAGACCGATCCCTTCCCGCCGGCGTTGTTGTAGACGGTGAACTCGATCTTCGCGCTCCGGCGCAGGACGCGGTCCGGATCCGGGCCCCAGGCCTTGTCGATGTGGCGCTGCTTGTAGCGCACCGGCGTCCATGCCGCCGGGTAGTCGTACTTCGACCGGTTCACCCACCAGACGTTGTCGCCGCTGGCGTCGACCAGCTTGAACTGCAGGTCGTTGCGCGGCGAATCCCCGCGCAGCTGGAAGCCGAACTGGTAGTTCGCCGGATAGTCCAGCGGCAGGTCGCGCTGGATGCCCGCGTGCCCGGACACGCCGTTGAAGTCGTAGTCCAGGCACAGGCCTTTGCCTTCCGTGCCGTCGACCAGGCGCAGCGCGCCGCCGACCTGGTTGGAGGTCACCACGCGCCAGGCCGAGGCATCGCTGAAATCGTCGAGGACGCGGGCCTGGTCCTGCGCGTTCGCGCCGGGCGCCATCAGCGCCGCAAGCGCGCCGGAGCACACCAATCCCACCGCTCCCGCGCGGACAGGCAGCCGGCGGCCGGCGCCGCCATCGCGCCGGCGGAGGAAAGCAAAGGCGCTGGGTTCCCGCGTGCGCGGGAATGACGGATCACTCTTCATTGGTTCACGCTCCGCAACGGCCGTTCGCCGGGTTCAGCCCTTCACGCTGCCCAGCAGCAGGCCCTGGATGTAGTAGCGCTGCAGCACCAGGAACAGCAGCAGCACCGGCAGGATGGTGACGACCGAGCCGGCCATCATCAGTTCGTAGTCCATCACATGCTCGCGCGACAGCGCCGCCAGCGCCACCGGCAGCGTCTGCAGGGCGTCGTCGCTCAGCACGATCAGCGGCCACATGAAGTCGTTCCAGGCGCCGAGGAAGCTGAAGATCGCCAGCGTCACCAGGATCGGCTTCAGGCCCGGCAGCACGATCTGGAAGAAGATGCGCGCCTCGCCGGCGCCGTCGATGCGGGCGGCCTCGAGCAGTTCGTCGGGGATCGAGCGCGCGTACTGGCGCACCAGGAAGATGCCGAAGATCGCCGCCATGCCCGGCACGATGGCGCCGGCGTAGGTGTTCACCAGCCCCATCTGCTTCAGCAGCAGGAACAGCGGCATCATCGCCACCTGGGCCGGGATCACCAGCGCCGCCAGCAACGCGCGGAAGGTGCGGTCGCGGCCGCGGAAGCGCAGCTTGGCGAAGGCGTAGCCGGCCATGGTGTTGAACAGCAGCGACAGCAGCATCACGCAGGTGGACACGATGAAGCTGTTGACCAGGTAGCGGCCCATGCCCGCGCGCACGAACAGTTCGCGGTAGTTGTCGAAGGTGGGCGCCGAAGGCAGCAGCGGCGGCGGGAAGTGGCCCGCCTCGCCGGTCTGCATGAACGACACCGACAACATCCACAGCAACGGCCCCAGGCTGGCCACCGCCAGCAGCACCAGCAGCGCGTTGACCGCAATCGCGGCGAAGCGACGATTCATGCCCCCGCCACCCCTGTAGGAGGGGCTTCAGCCCCGACCGCCCCCCACTCCGCATGCGGGGAACATGCCGCATGGCGCCGGGATAGCGAACGGCGACCTTTCCTGGCTTCCCCCCATGGCCCGCGGTCGGGGCTGAAGCCCCTCCTACAGGGGAGGTCATGCGTGGCGCCGCCCATCACTCCACCCCTCGCCTGCGCGCGAACCACAGCAACCCGCTGGTGACCACGGTCATCAGCACGAACAGCAGGAACGCCACCGCGGACGCGTTGCCCAGGTTCCACCACTTGAAGCCTTCGTCGTACATCAGGTACAGCACGCTCTTGGTGCTCTCCAGCGGCCCGCCCTGGGTCATCACGTAGGGTTCGGCGAACAGCTGGAAGTAGCCAGCCATGGTCAGGATGCCGACCAGCAGCAGCACCGGCCCCAGCTGCGGCAGGGTGACGTGGCGGAACTGCGCCCAGCGCGACGCACCGTCGATGCGCGCGGCCTCGTACAGGTCTTCCGGGATGCTCTGCAGGCCAGCCAGGAAGATGATCATGTTGTAGCCGAAGTTCTTCCAGACCGCGAACAGGATGATGGTCGGCATCGCCCAGTGCGGATCGCCCAGCCAGTCGACGGGATCGACGCCCAGCCACGACAGCGCCCAGTTCACCAGCCCGTACCTGGTGTGGAACAGGTAGCGCCAGATCACCGCGACCGCGACCACCGTGGTCACCACCGGCGCGAAGAACGCGGTGCGGAAGAAGCCCTTGAAGCGCCCCAGCTTGGAGTGCAGCAGCAGCGCCGCGCCCAGCGACAGCGCGACGGACAGCGGTACGCCCACGACGACGAAGTAGACGGTATTGCCCAGCGACTTCCAGAACAGCGGGTTCTGCAGCAGCCCCAGATAGTTGTCGACGCCGACGAAGCGCAGGTTGCCGATGTCGGCCAGCGCGTAGATGTCGAAGTCGGTCAGGCTGAGCGCGAACGCCGCCAGCACCGGCAGGCCGAAGAACACCACGATGACGGTCAGCGCGGGCGCGGCGAACAGCCAGCCGGCGAGCGAATGCGACGACCTCACGGCGCCGCCCCGGCCTTCGCGGCGTGGTCCAGCATCCAGCGGCGCTTCTCCAGGATGCGGTCGGCGCGGCGGTCCAGTTCCACCACGGCCTGGTCCACCGTCAGCCGCCCGTTGGCGACCTGTTCGCCCACCAGCCGCATCTCGGTGGCGATGCGCTCCCACTCCGGCACCTTCGGCGTGGACACCGCGCGCTCCAGCTGCTCGCGGAAAGCCCGGGCGTACGGGTCGCCGGCCAGCGCGGGCGTCTGCCACGGCGAACGCCGCGGCGGCAGGTCCCCGGTCAGCGCATGGAACTCGGCCTGCACCGGCGGCGACGACAGCCACGCGATCAGCTTCCATGCCGCCGCCTTGTTCGGCGAATCCTTGAACACGACGAAGCTGGTGCCGTTGGCCAGCGAGGCGCCGGGGCCCTCCGGCCCGGGCAATGGCATGGTCATCCAGTCGTCCTGCTGCGAGGCCGGCAGGCGCTCCTTGAACTTGGCGATGTTCCAGGGGCCGGAGATGTAGAACGAGTAGAAACCCTTGCCGAACTCGTCCCAGACGTTGGAGATCTGGTTGTTGGTGACGACCGGCGCCCAGCCCTGTTCGAACATCTCCTTGTAGAAGCCCAGCGACCGGCGGAAGCCCGCGCTGCGGAAGTTGCCGTAGCGGCCGCCGTCGCGCAGCAGCGGCTCGGGCTGCTGGATCGCCAGGCTCAGCAGCGGCTCGAACTCGTTGAGCGGCAGCAGGATCGCGTAGTTGCCTTGCCCCGCGACCTGCTTGACCTGCCGCAGCGCGACGCGCCACTGGTCCCAGCTGGCCGGCAGTTGCTCGACGCCGGCCCTGGCCAGCACGTCGCGGCGGTAGAACGGCAGGCGCGTCTCCACGTACCACGGCACCGCGTAGGCGCGGCCCTCGATCACCCCCGTGTCCCAGACGCCGGGGAAGAAATCGCCCTGGTCGAAGCCGGGCGTCGCGGCGATCTCCTCGTCCAGCGGCTCCAGCGCGCCCAGCGCGGCGAATTCCGGGATCCAGGTGTTGCCGATCGGGCTGACGTCCGGCAGCGATTCGCCCGCGAAGGCGGTCAGCAGCTTTTCGTGCGCCGACAGCCACGGCACGACCTGCAGGTCGACGTGGACGTCGGGATGCGAGCGTTCGAACTCGGGCAGCAGGCGGGCGACGACCTCGCCCTCGTACCCCATCACCCAGAACCGCACCACGGTGCGTTCGTCCGGCTCGCGGGCGCAGCCGGCGATCATCCCCGCGACCAGCAGGATCGCCAGCGAACAGCAGCGCACCAGGGCGCTCCTCCCTCCGGAGGAGGCCCTGATGCGTGCTGGAGAGACTCTTGCTGGCGCACGCCGATCCATGTGCGCAGCTTACTCCGGCTGCTGCGGGCGCACCGCCTCGGGTTGTGCCGCCTGGTTGGCGCGCGATTCGGCGCTGCCCAGCGCGCGCGCCGCCGCGGCGTCGGGATCCGGCGGCGCGATGGGCGCGGTCGGCGCATCGGCGGCCTTTCCGGCTTCGGCATCGAGCCATCCGCCCTGGAACCCCGCCTTCTTCAGGCCTTCGCGGACGTAGCGGTTCTTCTTCATCACGTTCCACACGAAGTCGCTGCGGTAGTTCGCGATCATCGCCAGGATCGGCCCCTGGTCGATGCCCAGGTAGTCGCTGGCCACCCAGCCCTTGCCCGGCACGATGCGGCCGGTCTTCAGCGGGATCTCGTAGTCGAAGCTGGGGTTGAACGAATCCAGGAAACCGTAGCTGGAGTACAGGTAGTCGCCGTAGCGCTTGTGCATCTCCTCGGTGGCCGGGATGACGATCTCCGGCGCGAACGGCAGCGACGCCAGCGCGGCCGTGGGCGCGATGGTGCCGTCGTCGAAGTTCTCGCGGAAGCCGGCGCCGCGCGCGGAGTAGCCGCGGAAGTCGCGCTGCTCGCCGCGGTATTCCTGCACGGTCTTCTGCGGGCCGTCGCTGGCGGTCAGGCCCCACACGTTCTCGCCGTAGTCCTTCCACTTCATCGGGTTTTCGGTGGCGTACGCGCGCTGGGCGTAGGTGGCGCGGCGGCTGTTCTCGAAGTAGTCCATGCCCTTCTCGCGCATGTACCCGTCCTGGATGCCGCGGAAGTCGATCCAGACGTGGCTGTACTGGTGGCCGAACTGCGGCGCGAAGGTCAGGTATTCCTGCCCCTGGAACACGCCCCACAACTCGCCGTAGCTGCGCGTCCACACTTCCCACGCGTCCGCCGTCACCGGGTGCGTCGGCGACGCCAGCGCCAGCACGTAGACCATCATGGCCTCGTTGTAGCCCTTCCAGTCGTGCGGGATGGTGCCGCTTTCCGGGAACCAGCCCATCGAGATCAGCGGCTTGTTCTCCTGCAGGAACGTCCAGTCCACGCGCCGGTAGAGCGCGTCGGCGATCTCGCGGATCTCCTTCTCGCGCGCGTCGTCGCGGTCGTAGTAGGACTGCGCGAACAGCACGCCCATCAGCAGCAGCGAGGTATCCACGCTGGACAGCTCCACCCAGGTGTTGAACCGGTGCCCGCTGTCCATGTCCAGGAAGTGGTAGTAGAACCCCTTGTAGCCGCCCTTCCCTTCCTTCTGCGGCCCCTGCGGCAGGTCGCGCAGGAACTTCAGCGTGGTCAGCGTGCGGTCCACCGCCTGCGTGCGGCTGACCCAGCCGTTCTCGATGCCGATCGGATACGCCGTCAGCGCGTAGCCCATCGACGCGATGCTGGCGAACGGACGCGACGGATAGCGGTCCGGCGTGAGGCCGTTGACCTCGTTGGTCGTGTCCCAGAAGAACTGGAACGTCCGGCGCTCGATGTCGCGGAACAGCGGCGGCAGCTCCGGCTTCGCCGGGGGTTCCGGCTTGGCGGCGACCGGCGGCGTGGCGGGCTGCGCGGCGGGCGCGGCGGCCTGCTCGGGGGCCTTCTGGCAACCGGCGACCAGCAGGACCAGCGCGATGCCGGTGAGCCAGGACGAGCACGGGGCTGGGGCGATCTTCTTCAAGACGTCTTCCTGTTGTAATCGTTTACAGAACTGCATCGAACAAACCCGCCGGTCGGACGGCACCCGAAGGTGCCGCCCGAGGGCGGGTGCGTATTACCAGTCGAGACCGAAGGACAGCTTGAACGTGCGGGTGGGCTCGAAGATCTCCCGCCCGTTCCGGTTGCCCAGGTTCGGGTTGACCGGCAGGCGCCCGCCGTTGCCGGTGCCGTAGTTGCCGTCGAACTGGTTCCAGTTGCGCCAGTCGAACACGTTGATCATGTCCACGCGCACCTTGAAGCTGAGGTCGGTGCCCGTGTTCCAGCGCTTCTCCGCCGCCAGGTCGAACTGCTTGAAGCCGATCGTCCCATTCGGGGTGTACGGATCGTAGTAGCACAGGTAGTTGGGGCTCGGAGCCGGCAGCGAATCCAGGCAGTTCGTGGCCGACTTCGGGATCGGCGTGGCCAGCACCAGCTTGCTGCTGAACACCAGGTCCCAACCCGGCGAGTAGATGCCGCTCAGCACCAGGCGGTGCTTGGGCACGCCGGTCGAGAGGTACATGTTGCTGTTCGCGAACGGATAGTCGAACAGGTAGGTCTCGCCGTTGGAAGCGTTCGGGCGGTTCTCCTCGGCGTCGCTGTAGGTGTACGCCAGGTTGAAGCCCCAGGGCGACGCCGACGTGTAGGGCTTGTCGACCTGCACCTGCAACGAATTCAGGTTGTACTCCAGGCCGTTGTCGCCCAGGACCAGCTGGCTGTAGCCGCCGCCGACCGGGAAGTTCGCGCCCCAGGGAGAATCGCCGTACGTTTGCCCCGGGTACAGGTGGAAGCTGCCGTCCGGCCTGCGGTTGCCCAGCCGGAAGTAGATGCCGTCGCGGCTGCGGATGTGCACCAGGGTGACGGCCGTGTTCCAGTCGTGCCCCCACAACGAGACGATGTTGCGCATGCCCAGGCTGAACTGGTCCGAGTACGGCGACTTCAGGTCGTTGTTGAGCAGCTGGACCTCGCCGCCGGAGACGGGGTTGGCCGTCGCGTAGGCCGCCAGTCCGGCATCCGTCATCAGCGCCGGGTCGAACGCGATGCACGAGGAACCCGAGCAGGGATGCAGCGCGGTCGGGAAGTAGATGTTGTACGTGGTGAACGCGCCGCCGTAGTACTCGCGCGCCAGGTAGTCGAAGAGGTTGCGGTCGTACGCGCGGCCGGCGCCGCCGAAGATCACGTGGCGCTGGTCGCCGGTCAGGTCGTAGGAGAAGCCCAGGCGCGGCTGCCACGCATCCTTGAAGTTCTTGCGACGGCCATCGTTGATGTAGTCCTCGATGCTGTAGTCGGTATCGCGGATGTTGGGATAGTTGCGCAGGGCGGCGACGATCTCCGGCGCCGGCTGGTGATCGGTGTAGCTGGGGTTGTCCTCGTAGTCCCAGCGCACGCCCAGGTTCAGGGTCAGCTTGTCGGTCACCGCCCAGTCGTCCTGGACGTAGATGCCGAACTGCTTGCTGTCCGACTGCACGAACGGATCGCGGTCCGCGCGCGAGGTCGTGTATTCGATGCGCCAGGGCTGGGTCAGGCTTTCGTTGACGTCGAAGTAGTAGCGCGGATAGGGCGGGAACTGCTGGAACGCCTTCAAGTCGACCTGCTTGTACTTGATGCCGGCCTTGATCGTGTGGCCTTCCCAGCCATAGAAGGTGAAGTCGTTCTGCAGGGACCAGCCCTTCTGGCCCTTGTCCTGGAAGTTGGGGCCGCCGCCGGTGTTCAGGACGACGATGTCGCCGTTGTTGTTGACGTTGCGCACCGTGTAGCGCTGGCTCGGCAGCTTGACCAGCGGCGACGGGTTGTAGGACGCCTCCTCGAAGGTGAGGTGCGCGTCGTTCATCCAGTTCTCGGACGTGTACACCGAGCGCAGGTCGTAGCGGTTCTCGTCGTTGACGAGGCCGGTGCCCGACTCAGGCAGGTTGACGCCGCCGATGCCCGATATGCCCACCTCCTCGCGCCGCTTGGCGGTGAATTCGATCAGGTGGTTGTCCGTGGCCTGCCAGCTCAACTTGCCGAAGTAGACGTCCTGGTTGAAGGGACTGCTGTACATGCCCTCGTACGGCCCCGTGATGACGCCCGGCAGCGTAGTGCCCGGCGGCAGCGTCGTCGGCAGCGTCATCGGGGAAGGACGGATGATGTCCTTGGCCTCGTAGGTGATGAAGAAGTGCAGCTTGTCGCGGATGATGGGACCGCCGAACGAGGCGCCGTACTGCTCCACCTTCTCGACCGACTTGGCGCCGACGAACTCCTCCTGCGGCGTCGGGCGCTGCCACTTCTCGCTGGTCTTGTCCCAGAAGAAGCTGCCGTGGAATTCGTTGGTGCCCGACCGCGTCACCGCGGTCACGGCGGCGCTGCTGATCTGGTCGTACTCGGCCTTGTAGTTCGAGGTGATGACCTTGTACTCGCCGATGGCCAGCTGCGGGAACGGATTGCCCTCGCTGTCGTCCTGGCTGGTGATGCCGCCCGGGGTGACGTAGTTCTTCTGGCCCACGCCGTCGATGTAGACGTTGATGTTGCTGGCGCCCTGCGCACCGCTGCGCAGCATGGTCTCGCGCCCGCTCGGCGGCGTGATGAACATCATGCCCGGCACCAGGTCGGCGAACGCCAGGAAGTTGCGCGAGTTCTGCGGCAGCAGTTCGATCTGCTTGTTCGACACGTAGGTCGCCACTTCCGAGGTCTTGGTCTCCACCAGGATCGGCGCGGAAACGCGGACGGTGTCCAGGGTCGTCGCGTCGCCGGCGCTGGACGTCGGCGAGGCGGCCTGGTTGAGGTTCAGCGTGGCGGTCTGGCCGACCTGCAGGGTCACCGCTTCGCTGCGCGTCTGCCCGCCGCCCGTCACGTCGATCCGGTAGGTGCCCGGCGGCAGGCCGCCGATGTTGTAGCTGCCGTTGGCGGCCTTGGCCGTACGGGTCAGGCCGGTGTCCACGTTGACCACGGTGATGGTCGCGTCCGCGGCGGCCGCGCCACGCAGCGTGGCCGACGTGGACTGCGCCATCACCGACGGAGCCGCCAGTGCCAGGCAACTGGCCAGTGCGCAGCTCAACAGGCTCATCGAGGGTCGCGATGCGCGACGTGCGGATTTTTTCATGGCTTCCTCCCCAGAAGCGTAAAAGGATCAGATCGGATGGTAGCGATGCAGCAGAAGCAGAAGATGTCGCGTTGACAGCAATGGAACCGGTCGGACACGCGATTCGGCCGGGACTTCAGGACTGCGTTTTGCCGGAACGGATGGCGGACCTACTCAGGACGATCCGGCTCCCGTACGGCGCCCGACGGCGCCGCCCGGGAACGGATGCGCGTTACCAGTCCAGGCCAAACGACAGCTTGACTGTACGTGTAGGGAACAATTGCTCGGATGTGCGCGGGTTGCCGTCACCAGGCGCACGGAACCAGCGTGGATAGTTGTAGTTGACCCAGTCGAAGGCATTCAGGACGTCCAGGCGCACCTTGAAACCCAAGTCCGTACCGGTATCCCAGCGCTTTTCCACTGCCATGTCGAACGACTTGTAGCCGATCGTGGTATCGGGCTCGACTTGCGCCTGCTCATCGCAAATATCCCACCCGGCCGAACAGTCGGTTCCATACCACGGAGCAGGCGTGGCGACTGTCAATTTGCCGGATGCGGTCACACCCCAGCCGACATCGGCAATACCAGTCAGCACCAGTCGATGACGCGACACACCACCGGCACGACTCCATCCGTAGCCCGCCAGCGTCGGATAATGCAGCGCATAGTGCTCACCGAACTCGCGATTCTCTTCCGCATCGGTGTAGGTATAAGCCAACGTAGTGCCCCAGCGTGAACTCTGCGTATAGGGCTTCTCCAGGCTCACCAACAGCGAGTTGGCCTTGGTTTCAAGACCGTTCATGCCAAGGATCAAGCTGTTGTTGCCTGGCACGCCCGCACCCCACGGAATGCTCAGGGTGCCGGGATTGTGGAAGCTGCCATCAGGGTTGCGATTGCCCAGCATGAACACGAAGCCATCCTTGCTGACAACGCGGGTCAGAGCGACCGAAGAGTTCCATTGATTGCCCCACAGATCGAACACGTTCCGGATGCCGATACTGAACTGGTCTGAATATGGCGACTTCAAGTCATTGCGCAACATGGTGATTTCGCGCCCCGGAGTCGCCGTAGCCAGGCTGGCAAGCGCGCCGGGCTGCAGGTATGCAGGATTCCATTCAAGGCAGTTCCCGGCGCCCACGACGCAGGGATGGGCAGGTGTGTTGAAAGTCAGTTCGTTTTCCGGGAAGGAGTGCTTGTTGCGTTCCAGCGACAGCCAGTCGAACAGGTTGCGATCGTAGGAGCGGCCGGCACCACCGAAGATGACATGACGCTGATCGCCCGACAGGTCGTAGGAAAAACCCAGTCTCGGCTGCCAAGCATTCTTGAAATTCTCGCGGTTGGAGCCCGTGCTCACGTAGTCCGCAAGATTGATGCCACCCAGCTCAAGGGTCTGCGCATAGGTCTGGGTACCATTGCCGCGCGGATCAACGGCATTGAGCGCGGCCAAGGTCTCGGCCGGCGTCACATAGTCAGCATATGCGGGAATGTCTTCGTAGTCCCAGCGCAAACCCAGATTCAGCAGCAGCCGGTCCGTGACCTGCCAATCATCCTGGAAATAGATGCCGAACTGTTTTGAGTCGCTGTGGAGACTGCCATCGCCGATCCCCGCGAAAGCTCCACCGAAAGTCACGTGGTAGGGAATGTCGAGTTCGCCAGCCTGGAGATCATAGTGGAATTGCGGGTTGTAGAAGGCGCGCTCGGTGACGTCCAAATCGACCCGCTTGTACTTGAAGCCCATCTTCAACGTATGGTTCTGCCAACCACTGAAGGTGAGGTCGTTCTGCAACGCAAGGCCCTTCTGCCCCTTGTCCTGATAATCGGCACCGGAACCGGCCTGCAGCACGGTATCGCGCCAGTTTCCACCGTCGACCAGTACGTAGCCCGGGCCGATGCTGCGTGGACGCGGCCCCCAGGTCGTCTTCTCGTAGGTCAGGTGCGCGTCATTGAGCCAGTCGCCCAACGTAAGCTGATAGCGGAGGTCGATCCTGTCATCGGTATTGTCGCGGTCGGTGCCGTGTTCGAAGCTATTGGAGCCTCCTGCCGAAATCTCGGCGACTTCGTCGCGCCGCTTCGCGGTCAGTTCGACAAGATGGTTGTCGCCCGCTTGCCAACTCAACTTTCCGAAATAGAGGTCCTCGTTAAACATCTGGCTGCCGGGCAACAGCAAGTGCTGGAATTGCTCGGGAATCATGAACGGCAGGTAATTCCTTCCCGGCGTCATCGTATAGGGTCGCATCTGCTCCTTCGACTCATAAGTGAAGAAGAAATGCAGTCGATCCTTCAAGATCGGGCCACCCAGTGCCATGCCGTAATGCTCTTCCTTGAAATCGACGACCGGAACGCCATTGCGCTCACCTACGGTGCGCGCGCGCCAATCGTTGGTGAAACGGTCCCAGAAGAAATTCCCGTGAAACTCATTGGTACCACTCTTGGTAACCGCCACCACGGCCGCACTGCTGATCTGGTCGAACTCGGCCTTGTAATTCGAGGTGATGACCTTGTATTCGCCAATGGCCAACTGGGGAAAGGGGTTGCCCGCCGAAGTATCCTGACCGCTGACCCCTCCCTTGAGCACATAGTTCTTCTGGCCTACGCCATCGATGAAAACGTTGATGTTGTTCGCGCTCTGCGCACCGCCGCGCAAGCTCGTGAAGCCGCTGTTGTCCTGGGTAAACTGCATGCCCGGCACGGTGTCCGCGAACGCAAGGAAATTCCGCGTTCCCTGAGGCAAGGCCTCGATCTGTTTATTGGAAACGTATGTAGCGACCTCGGAGGTCTTGGTCTCTACCAGCAAAGGCGCGGTCACGCGCACGGTATCCAACGTCGTCGCATCACCGGAAGGTGCCGACACCGGAGGAGTGTCCTGCAGGTTCAGCGTCGCCGTCTGGCCCACCGCCAGCGTCACCGCGCGACTGCTGGTCTGGCCACCGGCGTTCACTTCGATGCGGTACGTGCCCGGCGGCAGGCCGCCGATGTTGTAGCTGCCGTTGGCGGCCTTGGCGGTACGGGTCAGGCCCGTGTCCACGTTGACGACGGTGACGGTGGCGTCCGCGGCCACCGCGCCGCGCAGCGTCGCCGAGGTCGACTGCGCCATGACGTGCGGCGCGGCCACGGCCAGGCAGCTGGCCAGGGCGCAGGACAGCAACCTGCGATGGGGGCGGAACATGTTCCGGTTGCGCTGTTTCATCGTGCTCTCCCTCAAAAATTTACGTGGTGCGCTCGGCATGGATGCCGCTTGTAATCGATTACATCTGCGCCCAAAAAAAAGCCGGGCGTGCTTGTTCACGTCTTTGCGCGGCGGCCCTCTCCCACACTCGATGCCCTGACGATCAGTTCGGGGACCAGCATCGAGGACGGCGCCACGCGCGCGCCGTCGGACTCGATCGCATCCAGCAGCCGGCTCATCGCCTGCCCGCCCAGCTCGGCAATACTGACCCGCATCGTGGTCAAGGTCGGGTGAACGAAGCGCGCCAGCGGGATGTCGTCGAAGCCGGCCAGCGCGATGTCCTGCGGCACGCGCACGCCGGCTTCGTTGAAGGCGTACAGGCAGCCCAGCGCCATCATGTCGTTGGCGGCGAACACCGCCTGCGGCCTGTCGGCCAGCTGCGCGATGCGCTTGCCGGCCTCGTAGCCGGACGATTCGCTGAAGTCGCCGGGGAATTCCTGCGCCTGCGCTGCCGGCAGGAAGCGCGCCAGCGCGTCGCGGTAGCCGCGCAGGCGTTCGCGCGCGTCGAAGTTGCCCTCTGGCCCGCCGATGAAGGCGATCCGGTCGTGCCCCGCCTGCGCCAGGTGCTCCATCATCGCCACGGCGGCGCCGTAGTTGTCGATGGTCAGCGCCGGGTACGAGGCGTCCTGCACGTCGGTGTTGATCAATACGACCGGCAGCGAGGACGGCAGGTTGTCCACCAGGAACCCCGGCCGGTCGGTGTACGGCGACAGCACCAGCAGGCCGTCCACGCGCCCGCGCATCGCGCGCAGCGCTTCGCCCTGTTCTTCCGGGTGGCCGTGGTAGCTGGATACGAGCAGGTGCTGGCGGCGCGCGCGGGCGACCTGGTCGACGCCGCGGATCAGTTCGGAGAAGAACTCGCCGTACAGGTCGGGCAGCACCACGCCGATGGTCTGGGTGCGCCGGCTGCTGAGGCTGCGGGCGGCGGCGTGGGGCTGGTAGCGCAGGCGGTCGGCCGTGGCCAGGACCTGCTGGCGGACGGACTCGGCGACGTTCTCGTGGCCGTTCAAGGCGCGCGACACGGTGGCCACGGATACCCGTGCCTCACGTGCGACGTCCTTGATGGTGACCGAGGTTCGCGCCATTCCCCGCCCCTCCGCGGTGATGACTGCTGCAAGTGGCGCGGACTGTAACCGTTTTCACGGAAACGTGTAAAGCCCGCGTTAGGCGGGCGATTTTTTCCTTTCATTTCACGCTTTTAAGGCGATGCGGGCAGCGCCCTGGCGATAGTGCAATGCAGCAAATCCGCGGCGCCCGCGACGAACGACGGTCCGCCCATTCCCATGATGCGGCGCGCCATGTAATCGTTTTCACCAGCCACTACCCTGCCACCGCCCACCTGCGGTCGCGCCATCGCGGCCGCTGCGGCCACTTTTCCTTCCACGGGGTCGAACATCCTCATGAGCACGTCCATGAACCGCCGCCGCGCCATCCAGTTGCTGGGCGGTGGCGCCGCCGGCCTGTCGCTGCTGCGCCATCTTTCCGGCGACGCCGGCAGCGCGCATGCCGCCACGCCGAAGGCCGGTGCGCCCAACATCGTCTTCATCATGACCGACGACCAGTCGCGCAACGCGCTGGGCATCTACGGCAACACCATCCTGAAGACGCCGAACATGGACCGCATCGGCAACGAGGGCATCCGCTTCGACGAATCCTTCGTCACCACCTCGGTCTGCGCGCCCAGCCGCGCCAGCTACCTCACCGGCCTGTACGCGCACACGCACGGCGTCACCAGCAACGGCGAGGAGCCGGGCTGGTACGAGCAGATGGGCCTGCGACACGACCAGATCACCTGGCCGATGCTGCTGCAGCAGGCCGGCTACCACACCGCCATCGTCGGCAAGTGGCACATCAAGTCCCTGCCCACCGGCTTCGACCACTGGGCCATCCTGCGCGGCCAGGGCAGCTATTTCGATCCGCAGTTCATCGTCAACGGCGCGTCCGTGCGCTTCCGCGGGCATACCGACGACGTCATCGGCGACCAGGCCATCGCCTACCTGCAGCAGCGCCCGAAGGACCAGCCCTTCTGCCTGTGCTACCAGTTCAAGGCACCGCACGGGCCGTGGGAGCCGGACCCGCGCTTCTACGATGCGTTCAAGGACGCGGAGATCCCGCTGCCGCCGGGGTTCGGCCGACCGCAGCCGGAAGGTGCGCCGGTCGCCTATTCCAGGACCACGCAGGAAATCGCCCACATGGGCGACTTCTTCCGCAACGCCGAGCGCCGCCCGGCGCAGGTGGACAAGGACCTGCCCGAGGACGAACGCCTGCGCGAAGTGCTGCAGGCCTACATCCGCAACTACTACCGCGTGCTGCTCGGCGTGGACGAGAACGTCGGCCGCGTGCTGGATTTCCTGGACAAGCACGGACTGGCCGACAACACCATCGTGGTCTACACCTCGGACAACGGCATGTTCATGGGCGAGCACGGCTTCTACGACAAGCGCCTGATGCTGGAACCGTCGATCCGCGTGCCCACGCTGATGCGCTGGCCGGCGCGGATCAAGCCCGGCCGCGTGGACGACACGCACATGGTGCTGAACATCGACATGGCGCCCACGCTGCTGGACCTGGCCGGCGTGGCGCCGCCGGACTGGATGCAGGGTCGCAGCTGGAAACCGCTGCTGGAAGGGAAGAAGACCGACTGGCGCGAGGACTTCCTGTACGAGTGGTACGAGTACCCGGCCGTGCACTGCGCGCGCAAGCACCGCGGCGTGCGCACCGCGCGCTGGAAGCTGATCCACTTCTGGGAGCAGCCGGAGGAGTGGGCGCTGTACGACCTGGCGAACGATCCGGACGAGACGGTCAACCTGATCGGCCATCCGGAACACGCGGCGCGCATCGCCGGGCTGAAGCAGCGCATCGTGCAACTGCGTGCGCAGATCGGCGACGTGGATCCGCCCGGTTATGTCGCGCCCGCGTTGGCGCCGGGGAAGTGCCCGGCGTGATGCCTGCCTGCGGGGCGATGTCGGTTTCGACATCGCCTCCTGGGAAGTCCGCCGAACGCTGAGCCGTGCGCGCTGGCGTCAAGTGCGCCGCACCGTGTCCATAGGTTGCAGGCTGGACATCGTGGAAGGCCGGCATCTCCGTCGCGACTTACGTCGCTCCTACAGGGGCTGGCGGATGCGGTGGCGGCATGGCTTTCCTCTGTGGAGGCGGGCCTTGTTCGTGATGCCTGGCTCCGCAGAAAGAACGCAGGTGGGAGCGACGTCAGTCGCGACAAGGCTCCTTGCGGCAAGCCTGCCGGACGCGGCGCCATGCAGTTGTTTCAAGTCGAATGTCCTTGGCGCGGAAGGCTGGCGGCCCAGTCGCGACTGACGTCGCTCCCACATCCCACATCCCACCGCGGACTGCGGATGCCACAGGCGTCGCGCAGCATGGTTCATGCACTGTAGGAGCGGCTTCAGCCGCGACCGGGGCATCGAACACGGCCTGGCACCTGCTTGTACGCAAGCGCGCGCCATGCTCGCGTTCTTGTTACGCACCTCTGTTCCACGCCAGCCCGACAGACGAAAAGCGCCGTACCCATGGACGCTCCCGCAAGAACTCCCGGCTACAACCGCTTCAACCGGACCGTACTGATGGTGCTCTCCCCCATCCTCGCCGGCAGGCCGATCACCACGCCCTTGCCGTCGCGCACGCGCACCCTGGCGGCTTGTTCGACCGGCACGTAGCGGCCGTGGGACGCCGCCAGGTCCAGGCCGCGCACCAGCGCCTTGCCGTTGACCTGCACGTCGAACACGCGCGCGCCCGGCGCGTCGTGCTCGACTTCCACGAAGCCCAGCCGCACCTCGTAGTCGCCATCGGGCACGTCGAAGCGGTACGCGCTGGCGCCGGCCAGCGTGTCCTGCCACAGCGGGTCGTCGTTCGTGTCGAAGATGCGGTGATGGCTCAGCACCGCGTGGCCGCCGACGTGGCCCCAGCCGCCCGGGGCGTAGGCGCGGCCGGCTTCCCACACCGTGCCGTCGTCCGCCACCACGGCGTAGTGGCCGCCAGCGTTCACCGCGATCTCGCGCACCGCGTGCCCTTCGCCGGTGAACAACGGCCGGCGATCCTCGTAGGCCACCACCACGCTGTCCTCCACCGCCGCGCCGTCGCGCGCGCCGCGCGCCTCCAGCCGGTTGTCGCCGTGGAGGAACGCCACCTCGAAGCGCGCGGTGGCGTTCTCCGGCTTCACGCGGCCCAGCGACGCGCCGTTGTGCCGCAGTTCCACCTCGGGCAGGTTGCTGTAGACCGCGACCGTCTGCACCGCGTCCTGCGCGCGGCTGCCGGCGCGGCGCGTCCACTCGTGCGCGGCGATGCGCAGCACCGGATCGCGGCGCAGGCGGGCGCGGTAGTAATACAGGATGTCTTTCTCGGTGCGGTCGTAGAAATGCAGGCCCTTCTGGTTGAGGCCGAACTTGCTGTCCTGCCGTCCGTTGGAGCCGAAGTCGAACTGGTTCCACACCGCCGTGCCCGCCAGGTACGGCCGTTCGGCCATCTGCGCGAAGCTGGCCTCGTGGAAGCGCTGCTGGTATTCGGCGCTGAAGTCGAAGGCGCGCGGTTCGCGCGCCCGCACGCGCTCGTCGCTGTCGGCGCCGTATTCGCTGACGAACAGCGGGCGGTCCGGGTGGCGGGCGTGGAAATCGTCCAGCCACCGGCCCCAGGTCTGCAGGTCGTGGTAGTACCAGCCGAAGTACAGGTTGAATCCCAGCACCTGCGGGATGTCCTGGAAGCCGCTGCCGTTGTCCACCTCGGTCAGCGAGATCGCGGTGGCGGTGGCGCGGAACGGGTCCTCCTGCCGGGCGCGCGCTTCCAGCCGCCGCGCCAGGGCCAGCAGCCCGGCGTCGTAGTCCGGCGGCTCCGGCCTCGGGCGGAACTGCATGACCTCGTTCATGTAGCCCCACAGGACGACCGAGGGATGGTGGTAGTGCTGGCGGATCATCTCCACCAGCATGCGCTCGGCGTTGCCGGCGAAAGCGTCGGACACGGTGACCAGGTTGACCACCGGGATCTCCTCCCACACCGCCAGGCCCAGTTCGTCGGCCGCGTCCAGCACGGCGGGGTCCTGCGGGTAGTGCGCCAGGCGCAGGAAGTTGAAGCCGGTGTCCTTGACCAGCGCCACGTCGCGCCGGTGCTGCACGTCGCTCATCGCGTTGCCGTGCCCGGCGATGTCCTGGTGGCGGTTGCTGCCGTGCAGCCGGTACGGCTGGCCGTTGAGGAAGAAGCCCTGCTGCGCGTCGAAGCGGAACCAGCGCATGCCGAAGCGCACGTCGACGCGGTCCAGCGTGCCGCCGGCATCGGCGATTTCAGTCTCCACCCGGTACAGGTGGGGCCGTTCCGGCGACCACAGCCACGGATCGCGGATGGGGTCGCTCTCCGCCGTGAACGACGCGCGGCCGCCCGCCGCCACGTCCACCCGCGAGCGCATGCGCGCCACTTCCCGGCCCTGCGCATCCAGCACGCGGTGGGTCACGCGCACCCGGCGCGGCGCCTGCGAATCGTTGACCACCGCGCCGCGTACGCGCACCACCGCGCTGCGCGCGTCGAGCTTCGGCGTGTCGACGAACACGCCCGGCGAGGCATGGTCCAGCACGTCGATGTGCACCGGGTCGGTGGCGACCAGCCACGCGTCGCGGTAGAGGCCGCCGTAGAAGGTGAAGTCGGCGTTGAGCGGCGGGATGTCCTCGTCGTGGCGGTTGTCCACCCGCACCGCCAGCACGTTGGGCGCGTCGAAGCGCACGTGCGGGGTGATGTCGAACGCGAACGCGGTGTAGCCGCCGACGTGCGTACCGACGGATGCGCCGTTGACGAAGACCTCGGCCACCTGGTTGGCGCCCTCGAAGTGAATGAACAGGCGCTTGCCCTGCAGCTCCGGTCCCAGCGCCAGCGTGCGCCGGTACCAGCCCTCGCCGCGGCGGTAGGGCGTGCGCTTGTCGAAGGCGTCGTCGGCATTCCAGGTGTGCGGCAGGGCGACCGGCGTCCAGCCGGCGTCGTCGAAGTCCGCGGCGTCCGCGCCCGGCTGCGGGCCGTCGGCGTAGCGCCACGCCTGGTTCAGGGAACTGCGCGTGCGCCCGTTCCCTTCCTGCGCCGCCGCGACGGCCGGCGCCAGCACCAGCCCGCACAGCGCCAGCAGCCATCCGGCCACGGCGCGGCGGCCGGCGCTCACGGCGCCGCCACCTCGAAGCGCGCCTGCAGGTCGGCGGTCGAACTGCCGCCGACGAAGACGGTGAAGGTGCCCGGCTCGACGGTGCGCTTCATGTCCAGGCCGTAGAACGCCAGGTCGTCCGGGCCCAGCGCGAAGGTCACGGTCCGCGACTGCCCGGGCTCCAGTTCCACCCGCTGGAAGCCGCGCAGTTCGCGCACCGGCCGGGTCACGCTGGCGACGTCGTCGCGCACGTACAACTGCACGACTTCCGTACCGGCGCGCTTGCCGGTGTTGGTGACGCGCACGCTGACGTCCTGCGTGCCGTCGGGACGGATCCGCGGCTGCTTCAGCGTCAGGCCGTCGTAGCGGAAGGTGGTGTAGCTCAGGCCGTGGCCGAACGGGTACTGCGGCGTCCAGTGCACGTCGAGGTACTTGGACGAATACTTTTCGTTCTCGCGCGGCGGGCGGCCGGTGTTCTTGTGCGCGTAGTAGACCGGCACCTGGCCGACGGTGCGCGGGAAGGTCACCGGCAGCTTGCCGGACGGGGCGACGTCGCCGAACAGCACGTCGGCGATGGCGTGGCCGCCTTCCACGCCGGGGAACCAGGCCTCCAGGATCGCCGGCACCTTGCCCTGCAGCGCGCCGATCGACAGCGGGCGGCCGTTGAGCAGCACCAGCGCCACCGGCTTGCCGGTCGCGGCCACCGCCAGCGCCAGTTGCTGCTGCACGCCGGGCAGGTCCAGCGAGGTGCGGTTGTTGGCCTCGGCGCTCATGTCCGGGTGTTCGCCCAGGAACATCACCACCGCGTCGGCCTGCTCGGCCGCGCGCACCGCCTCGGCGAAGCCGGCGGTGTCGGTGCTGTCGATGTCCGCGCCCTTGGCAACGATCAGGCGCGTGCGGTCGCCCAGCGCGGCCTTCAGTCCCTCGACGGGCGTCACCGTGTCTTCCTCGCGCCCGGCCACCGCCCAGTTGCCGAGCATCGCGCGGCGGTGGTCGGCCAGCGGACCGATCACCGCCAGCGTGCGGATCGACCTGGACAGCGGCAGCACGTCGCCCTGGTTCTCCAGCAGCACGAACGACTTCTGCGCCATCCGCCGCGCGGCGGCCCGCTGGTCGGCGGTCAGGGTGTTGGCGGCCTGGCGCTCCGGGTCCTTGCAGTAGCGGTAGGGGTCCTGGAACAGGCCCAGGCGGAACTTGGCGTTGAGCACGCGCCGCACCGAGGCGTCCACCTGCTCCATCGGCACGCGCCCGGCCTTCACCGCCGCGGGCAGGTCCTTCAGGTAGATCTCGCTGACCATGTCCACGTCCACGCCGGCGCCCAGGCCCAGCCGGCCGGCCTGCTCGCGGTCGGCGGCGACGCCGTGCGGGATCAGTTCCATCACCCCGGTGTAGTCGCTGACCAGCAGGCCGTCCCAGCCCCACTCGCCGCGCAGCACGCCTTCGATCAAGTGGCGGTTGGCGTGCATGGGCACGCCGTCGACCTCGTTGAACGCGGCCATCACCGATTCGGCGCCGGCGTCCACCGCGGCCTTGAACGGCGGCAGGTGCACTTCGCGCAGGGTGCGCTCGGACAGGTCGGCGATGTCGTAGTCGCGGCCGCCCTCGGCCGCGCCGTAGCCGACGAAATGCTTGGCGGTGGCCAGCAGCGTGTCCGGCGCGGCCAGGTCCTCGCCCTGGAAGCCGTGCACGCGCGCGACCGCCATCGCCGCGCCCAGGTACGGGTCTTCGCCGGCGCCCTCGACGATGCGGCCCCAGCGCGGGTCGCGGGCGATGTCCACCATCGGCGCGTAGGTCCAGTGGATGCCGTGCGCGGTCGCCTCCACCGCGGCCACGCGGGCGGCGTTGCGGACTTCCTCGGTGTCGAAGCTGGCCGCTTCGCCCAGCGGCACCGGGAACACCGTGCGGTGGCCGTGGATCACGTCCGAGGCGAACAGCATGGGGATGCCGAGCCGCGACTTCTCCACCGCCATCCGCTGCAGGCGGCAGGTCAGCGCCGCGCCGTGGGAGCCGAGGATGGAGCCGATCGCGCCGCTGGCGATCTGCGACTCGCTGGCCGCCATCGCCGCCGGGCCGGTGTCGCTGCCCAGCCCGCGCGGCTGGTTCAATTGGCCCAGCTTCTCTTCCAGGGTCATCTTCGCCATCAGCGCATCGACGAAGGCCTTCTCGGCGGCGCGGTCGCCGGCCGAGGAATAGGCACCCTGCCGGGTGGGCTCGGCAGCCACGGCCGGCGCGGCCAGCAGGGTGATCGCCAGTCCGGCCAGCACGGCGCGGGGCGAGGATTGCGGAGACAGGTTCATGGCGCCCTCCCGGCGTTGCGAGGGCGGCGAATGTAAACGTTTTCATCCGGCCATGCACGACGCACTGCCGGAACCGGAACGGTCAGCCCGTTTCGCCGGGGGCGCGGGCCTCGATGGCCAAGGCGTGGATGTCGGTCTGCATCATGTCGCCCAGCGCGGCGTAGACCGCGCGGTGCCGCGCCAGCGGCGGCTTGCCGGCGAAGGCCGGGCTGGTGATCCGCACGGTGAAGTGCCCGCGCCCGTCGCGGGCGCCCTCGTGGCCGGCATGCCGGTGGCTGTCGTCCACCACCTCCAGCGCTTCCGGTTGCAGCGCCGCCTGCAGGGCGGCGCGGATGCGCGCGACGCGGCTCACGGCAGGACCTTGCGGAACGGCCGCACGTCCACCCGCGCGTAGACGCCGGCGGCCACGTAGGGATCGGCGCCGGCCCAGGCGCGGGCGTCCTCCAGCGAATCGAACTCGGCGATCACGATGCTGCCGCTGAAGCCGGCCGGCCCCGGGTCCTCGGCGTCGATCGCCGGGCACGGCCCGGCCAGCAGCAGCCGGCCCTCGTCGCGCAGCGCGGTCAGCCGCGCCAGGTGCGCCGGCCGCGACGCCAGCCGCTGGGGAAGGACGTCGGGCGCGTCATGGCCTTCGATGGCGTACCACATGCTGTTCACTCCGGAGGCGAAGCCTGAATTGTACGTGCCCGCCCCGGCCCGGGTGCTGGACACGGTCCCGGCCAGGGCTTACCCTGTCGTTCATTGCACGGCCGGAAGCAGCGGCCCGTCCAGGGGGAAGACCCGGCCACGCCGCCCTTCCTGCCCCGCCACGGGGACCACCGGGACGTTCGATTCGCTGCCCCCACCCGCCCGCGCCCGACGACCTCTCGCTGTTTCGCCACCGCCGTCCTGCGGTGTGCATTGCTGGTTGCTGTAAGGGAAGCGTTCGCCCTGCGACGCATGATGTTGGTAGCGCATGGCCGGTACCGCGCCGCTCCTGCCGCGCGCAGGCCGGGGCGGCGACATAGCACGATGGCTGTTTCTTGATGAGCCCAGAACTCGCGTCCGACGCGAACCCACAACACCCGCCCACGCGTCCGCAGCAGCAGGAAATGCCGCTGGCGGTGGTGCATGGCCAGCCGGTGCTGCAGATCCCGCAGGACCTGTACATCCCGCCGGACGCGCTGGAGGTCATCCTCGACGCCTTCGAGGGCCCGCTGGACCTGCTGCTGTACCTGATCCGCCGGCAGAACCTGGACATCCTGGACATCCCCGTCGCCGAGATCACCCGGCAGTACGTGGACTACATCAACGTGATGCGGGAGCTGCGGTTCGAACTGGCCGCCGAATACCTGCTGATGGCCGCCATCCTGGCCGAGATCAAGTCGCGCATGCTGCTGCCGCGGCCGGCCACGGAGGAAGGCGAGGAAGGCGACCCGCGCGCCGAGCTGGTCCGCCGGCTGCAGGAGTACGAGCGCTTCAAGCAGGCGGCCGAGGACCTGGACGCCCTGCCCCGCCAGGACCGCGACACCACGCCGGTGCACGCCGACGTGCCGGACCGGGCCGCGGTCCGGCTGCCGCCGCCGGTGGAGCTGAAGGAGATGCTGCTGGCGCTGCACGACGTGCTCAAGCGCGCCGAGCTGTTCAGCGGCCACGCCATCAAGCGCGAGGCGCTGAGCGTGCGCCAGCGCATGGGCGACGTGCTGACCCGGCTGGAGGACGGCCGCTTCCACCGCTTCGAGAGCATGTTCGCGCCCGAGGAAGGCAAGCTGGGCGTGCTGGTGACCTTCCTGGCCATGCTGGAGCTGGCCAAGGAGCAGCTGCTCGACATCGTGCAGGAAGCCCCGCTCGCCCCGATCTACATCAAGTCGCTGGCGCTGAACAACACCAACGAACCGCTGCAGTTCTCCAGCGAGTTCGACGACAGCGACGCCGCCAACGACACCCCCTGACGCGGCCGGCCACCCGCCCCGCCGCACGCCCGAACGACAGGACCGCATGGATCAATCGCTCATCAACCGCATCGTGGAGGCCGCCCTGCTGGCGGCGACCCAGCCGCTGGCGCTGGCCCAGCTGCACGGCCTGTTCCCCGAGGACGAGCCGGCGCCGGAAGGCAGCGTCGAGCAGGCGCTGCAGCACCTGGCCGAGGCCTGCGCCGAGCGCGGCGTGGAACTGGTCGAGGTGGCCTCCGGCTACCGCTACCAGGTCAAGGCCGACGTGCACGGCTGGGTCGCGCGGCTGTGGACCGAGCGCAAGACCAAGTACACCCGCGCCACCCTGGAGACGCTGGCCCTGATCGCCTACCGCCAGCCGATCACCCGCGGCGAGATCGAGCAGGTCCGCGGCGTGGCGGTCAGCAGCAACATCATCCAGGCGCTGGAAGAGCGCGAATGGATCCGCGTGGTCGGCCACCGCGACGTGCCCGGCAAGCCGGCGCTGTTCGGCACCACCAAGGCCTTCCTGGACTATTTCGGCCTCAAGCGCCTGGACGAACTGCCGCCGCTGTCCGAACTCAAGGACATCGGCGAACTGGAGCCGCAGCTGCCGCTGGACGGCGCCCCGCTGCCGGTCAGCATCGCCAGCGGCGACGCCGTGGAAAGCGCGCAGGACGACGCCGCGCCGGCGAACGAAGACGCCGACGCCCACGATGCCGGCGACCCGGACGACGGAACGGAAACCGCCGCGCAGGACGGCGCGGACGCGCCGCAGGACGCCGCCGGCGAAGACGACACCCCGATGGACGCCGGCGACGACGCCGGAGACGCCTCCCTCGCCCCCCCTCAACCCGAAGATGACGACGCCGCTGCTTCCGGACCGGAAGCCCAGGCCCCGTCGGAGCAGAAACAATGAGCAACACCCCGAAGAAATCCCCCCTGGGCAAGCTGTCGCTGAAGCGCGGCGAAGGCGCCGACGCGCCGGAGACCGGCCGCCTGGAAGAGCGCCTGCACAAGGTGCTGGCGCAGGCCGGCCTGGGCTCGCGCCGCGCGCTGGAACAGCGCATCGCCGACGGCCTGGTCAAGGTCAACGGCGAGGTCGCGCAGACCGGCATGTCGGTCAAGGGCGGCGACCGCATCGAACTGGACGGCAAGACCTTCGTCGCCAGCGCGCTGACCGAGCCGGCCCGCGTGCTGATCTACAACAAGCCCGAAGGCGAAGTGACCACCCGCGAGGACCCCGAAGGCCGCCCGACGATCTTCGAGGCGCTGCCCGCGCTGAAGGGCGCGCGCTGGATCGCCATCGGCCGCCTGGACATCAACACCACCGGCCTGCTGCTGCTGACCACCGACGGCGAACTCGCCAACGCGATGATGCACCCGTCCTACGAAGTCGAGCGCGAGTACGTGGTGCGCGTGCGCGCGCCGGAAGGGCAGGAGAGCGTGCCGGACAACGTCGTCGACCGCCTGCGCCGCGGCGTGGCGCTGGACGACGGCCCGGCCAGGTTCGACGAGATCGAGCGCATCGGCGGCACCGACTCGCACGACTGGTTCCGCGTGGTCGTCAAGGAAGGCCGCAACCGCGAAGTGCGCCGGCTGTGGGAATCGCAGGGCTGCCAGGTCAGCCGCCTCAAGCGCGTGCGCTACGGCAAGGTATCCCTGCCGCAGCCGCTGCTGCGCGGCCAGTCGCAGGAACTGCCGGACGCGCAGGTGCAGGCGCTGCGCAAGGAGCTGAGCCTGGAGGACGGCGCGCCTGCCGCGCTGACGTTGCAGCCGGTGATCGGCCAGCGCAAGGCCAGCAAGTCCACCGTGCACCTGGGCGGCGGCCGCAGCGGCAGCGCCTACGTCAACGGCCACAACACCGCCGACGAAGGCCGCGAGCTGCGCCGCTTCGACCACGTGCGCGAAGACCGCGGCCGCGGCCGCGGCAAGAAGCCGCACGGCGGCCTGACCGTCAGCGGCGAGCAAGCGGCCAAGCAGTCGCAGAAGCCGTTCAAGCAGCGCGCGCCGAAGGGCCCCAAGCCGCTGCCCGAAGGCAACCCGGCCGCGTTCCGCAGCTGGTACGTGCCGGAAGGCGTGGACACCGGCCCGGCCGGCCATCGCAACGCCGGCCCCGGCGGCCCGAAGAAGCCCTACGGCGGCAAGCCCGGTGGCCGTCCCGGCGCCGGCGGCAAGCCGGGCGGCAAGCGCGGCCCCGGTGCGGGCGCGGGTGCGGGCTTCGGCGGCGACCGCTTCGGCAACGACCGCGCCGGCTTCGGCGCCGAGCGCGGACCGCGCGGCGCCCAGGGCGCCGGCAAGCCGCAGCGCGCCGCACGCCCCTACGGCCACCCCGCCAGCGCACCAAGCTTCCCCTCGGACCACGCCAACCCCGGCTTCAATCCCTACGGCCAGCAACCGCGCGGACCGCGCCCGCAGGGCCGTCCCGGCGGCGGCAACCGTCCGCAGCACGCCGGCCCGCGGCCCGGCGGCCGTCCGGCAGGCGGGCGCGGCCCCGGCGGTCGTCCCGGCGGCGGCGGGCAGCGTGGTCCCCGCGGCGGCGGCCACGGCTGAGTGGATATCCCGGCGGCGCCGGAGGCTTCCGGCGCTGCGGGTCTCGTGGAGAGATCAGTCCCACAAGAGCTGCCCTTCCCGGAGCTGCCTTTTTTCCCTTCTCCCCCCGGGAGAAGGTGCCCGCAGGGCGGACGAGGGGGCGGCGAAGTCCGGTTGCCGGTGTGTGCACGGACTCCGCCGACCCTCACCCCAACCCCTCTCCCGGCGGGAGAGAGGCTCTGGCATCGGCTGAAATGAAACGGCGTCGTTGAGCCGAAGGCGCCGCGTTGCCGCCTTCGCGGGAGCCACGGATGGAATTCTGCCGCCTCCCGGGCAGTCCCGAAAGGGCATCCCATTCCAGTCCCTGATGCAAGACGGAAACCCTGTCGTCCGGGAATCCCAAGGCCTTCTCCCCTCTCCCTCTTCCCCGTCATCGGCCTGCACGCCAGGCCACTTCATCGCGACTTCATCGTCGCTCCCCTTGCGGTCCGCACGCTGGCGTCCCCCACGACGGAACGCGTGCGCGACGATGCAGGACACTCCTCATGACGTGATCGTGGTCGGCGCCGGCTTCGCCGGCCTGGCCTGCGCGCGCGAACTGGCCGCGCGCGGCCTGGGCGTGTGCGTGATCGACCGCAAGCGCGACCTCGGCGAGCGCCTCCATACCACCGGCATCCTGGTGGACGAGGTGCTGCGCGAGCCGCTCTTCGCCGGGCTGCCGGAAACGCTGCGGCGGTCGGTGCCGCACGTACGCCTGTACGCCCCCGGCCTGAAGAGCATCCGCATCGGCGCCGCCGGCTACCGGTTCCACACCACCGACACGCCCGCGCTCATGCGCTGGCTGGGCGAGCGCGCCGCGCAACAGGGCGTGGCGCTGCGGCTGGGGTGCGCGTTCCGCGATGCGGTGCGCGACGGCGACGGCTGGCAGGTGGCGGGCGTCGGCCGCTGCCGCGTCCTGGTAGGGGCGGACGGCGTGCGTTCGCGGGTCGCGGCGCGGCTGGGGCTGGGCGAGGTGCGCGACGTGCTGCAGGGCGTGGAGTACGAATTCGACGGCGCCACGCTGCGCGAGCCCGACGCGCTGCACTGCTTCATCAGCAAGCGCCATGCGCCCGGCTACATCGGCTGGGTCGCGCAGACGCCGACCGGCGTGCAGGGCGGGCTCGCGCTGCGCCAGCGCCCCGGCCGGACGCCGCCGCCGGACCTGCCCGCGCTGCTGGAGCGCGTCGCGCCGCTGGTGGGGCTGCCCGCCGGGCGCCGCCCCGATGCGGTCCGGGCGGGCCTGATCCCCTGCGGCGGCCCGGTCGCGGTGCGCGCACGCGACGGTGCCGTGCTGGTCGGCGACGCGGCCGGCATGGTGTCGCCCGTCACCGCCGGCGGCATCCACGCCGGCGTGCGCCACGGCGCATCCGTGGGACGCGCGCTGGCCGATGCGCTGGCGCGGTCGCGCCCCTACGACGAACCGCGCCACGCGCCGGTCGCGGGCATGGCCGGCAAGCGCGCGCTGCGCTGGGCGTTCGACCACCTGCAATGGGACTGGCCGTTCGACCTGTTGCTGGGATCGGCGCCGCTGCGCCGGTGCGCCGAACAACTCTGCTTCCATCGCCGCGGCGACGCGCCGCCGGATCCGGGCGGCGACGATTGCGCAGGATCAAGGTCGGCCGGGCGCGGTCGGCTACAATGACGCCGATACGTCCAAAGCCCCCACCCCATGTCTTCTGCCTTCGGCACCGAGACGGTGCTCGACGTCCGTCACTGGACGGACGCCTACTTCAGCTTCACCACCACCCGCGACGACGGTTTCCGCTTCGAGAACGGCCAGTTCGTGATGATCGGCTTGGAAGTGAACGGCAAGCCGCTGCTGCGCGCCTACTCCATCGCCAGCGCCAACTGGGAAGAGCAGCTCGAGTTCTTCAGCATCAAGGTGCCCGACGGCCCGCTGACCTCGCGCCTGCAGCACATCCGGCCCGGCGACCGCGTGCTGATCGGCCGCAAGCCCACCGGCACGCTGCTGATCAGCGACCTGCACCCCGGCCGCAACCTGTACCTGCTGGGTACGGGCACCGGGCTGGCGCCGTGGCTGTCGGTCATCAAGGATCCGGAAACCTACGAGCGCTTCGACCGCGTCATCCTGACCCACGGCGTGCGCAACGTCGAGGACCTGGCCTACCGCGACTACTTCGAGAAGGAACTGCCGCAGCACGAGTTCCTCGGCGAGACCATCCGCGAGAAGCTGCTGTACTACCCGGCGGTCACCCGCGAGGACTTCCCCAACCGGGGGCGGCTGACCGACCTGATGGCCAGCGGCGAGATGATGCGGACGCTCGGCATCGAGGCGCTGGACCCGGCGCACGACCGCGCCATGATCTGCGGCAGCCCGCAGATGCTGGCCGACTTCCGCGCCCTGCTGGACGGCCGCGGCTTCACCGCCGCGCCGCGCATCGGCACGCCGGGGCAGTACGTGTTCGAGCGTGCCTTCGTCGAGAAGTAGGAGGCATCCGGAGTTGGTGTGGAGCGCGTCGTCCAGGCGGATGCGTTCCACGGCGCCGAAGCGGTGCGCCGCAGGGAACGCCGGGGGCGTGGCCCCGACCTGCGCACCCTAGAGGGGTAGCGCCGACTGGCATGCCGCAGGTCGGCCCTGCATGGCCGACGCACAAGAACGCTTGCGCGCCCCGCGGGCGGCCGCTGCTGGATCACGCCCAGCGTCGGCGAGGCCAACGCCCGATGCCATGTTCCCCGTGGGAAACAGTTCTTCGGGGAAGGCCCTTCCCACACGGACGTCAGGATTCTCGAAACAAGTACCCCATGGCACAGCCGGGATTCGGGTAACGGCTTTCCCTTCAAAGGGCGCCGCGAGGATGTGCGCCATTCCGGCGTTGCGTTGCGTTCCGTCTGCCTCCGGACGAGGGGGGTTCTGGAGAGCCTTCGCATGATGGAGGGTGGAGTACGGCGACGCCTGGGCAACGGCGGCATCGCGGTTTCGCCGCACCCTCACCCCAACCCCTCTCTCCCGGGGGGAGAGGGGCTTCAAAGCCGGTTTCCATGCATGCAGGCGCGCATGGAACTGCGAGCCTGCCCGACGCGCTCCCGTTTCAGCCCGCGGTGCAGGCCGCGTTGCCGCCCCATTGCATGCCGGCCTGCAGCCATGGCACCAGTTCGGCCTGGTCGATGGGCGCGATGCCGGCCTGGAAGCGGTGGTTGAGCAGATGGACCATCGCCTTGGCCCACAACGCGTTCCACGCGGTGCCCGCGTGGCCGTCGGCCAGCACCGCGTTGCGGGGCGCGTCGCCCTGGCGGTTGCAGACCGTGTAGCGCCCGCCGATCCCGACCTCGCGGTAGGCCGGCGTGCCGTCGGCCGCGCGGCCGCCCCACAGCGCCGCGAACCACGCGCGGTCGTTGAAGAAGGCGATGCGCGCGTCCCTGGCCGCCATCGCCTTCAGCGCGTCGTCGTAGCGGTCCAGCGCCTGCGCGATGTTCTGCAGTTGCCGGGGCGACTGCCACAGATGGATGTTCTCGCCGATGTGGGCGTTGTCGAAGATGCCGACCAGCACCACCCGCGTCTGCGGATGGTGCCGGTGCAGGTAGGCCACCGCACGGCCGATTCCGGCGATGCAGCGGTCGATGTCGGCGAGGACCCGGGGATCGCGCGGATTCGCGGCAAGCCGCTCCAGGTGTTCGCGCTGGCCGAAGCTGTTCACGCCCATGCGCACCACCACCACGCCGCCGCGCCACGGCGCGGGCGCCTCGTCCATCAGCCGGACCAGCCGCGGCACCTGCCGCTGCCCGTCCATCAGGTCGTCGCAGCCGGCGCCGGAGACCGCGAAGTTGTACGCGAAGTCCTCCTTCTCGGGCGTGCGCGACGGCCGGCCCAGCCAGTCCTGGATCCCCGACACCACGCGGCCGCGGCCGTAGCGCCCCCACGCGCCCTGGTCCACTTCCGCGCCGCGCAGGCGGTGCAGCCATTCGGTCCACTGCCAGGTGGTGTCGTGGAAGGCGCCGCCGCGCCGGCCATCGTCGCCGGGGTAGCGGAGGCCGTCGTGGTAGGCGTGGCTGTCCGAGTCGCCGACCACGGCCAGCTTCAGCGGCGCGGCCGCCAGGCTACCGGCCCAGCCCATGGCGGCGACCCAGGCCATCGCCATCCTCCATCCTCGCCACGACGCCATGCACTCGGGTCCTCCGGTCGGTCTGCCGATTACAACGCCAAGCGCGGCGGCGCCGGGACAGGCCCGCGCCCGCCGCGCGGCGATCCCGTCCCGCGCGCCCGGATGCTACGCTGGCCGCACGACGCCCCGGGGGAGGACGAGCGCGTGATCCGGAAGCTGATGCTGGCGGTGCTGCTGGCCACCGCCCCGTGCGCGCACGCGGCCGATCCCGTCGCGCAACCCGCGGTGGGCGAGATTCCGCCGCCGATCGGGCTGGACGACCGCCGGGGCGATCCGGTCGACCTCGAAGCCCTTCGCGGCAAGGTGGTCGTGGTGACCTTCTGGGCCTCGTGGTGCGGCCCCTGCCGGCGCGAACTGCCGATGCTCGGCCACGTGCAGAAGCTGGTCGGCCGCGACCATCTCGAAGTCATCGCCATCAACATGAAGGAGCCGCGCAGCGACTACCTCGGCGTCCTGCGCGCGAACAAGGGCCTGGACCTCACCTTCGTCCACGACGCACGCGGCACGGTGACGGACCGCTACGGCGTCACCGCGCTGCCGAACATGTTCATCATCGGCCAGGACGGCCGCATCGTGCGCACGCACCGGGGCTATTCCGAGGCCGTGCTGGACGCCTTCGCCCGGGAACTGATGGCGCTGCTGCCCGAAGAAGCCCTGCGGCGGCGCCAGCCGGATCAGCCGCCGCGCTCGCCGTAGCGCAGCCACAGCACGGCCTCCGCCTCGTCGGCGAAGACCCGCGCGTCGAAGCCGTGCTCGTTGGCCAGCAGCCCGGCGAACTCCACCTGCGGCAGCTGCTCGGCATGGCGCTCCACATAGGCGATGCGCACGGCTTCCATGCCCTGCCCCCGCATGGCCTGCACGAACTCGAGCAACTGCCCCGGCGGCGGCGGCTCGCCCTCCATGTCGTCCACCACCAGCAGCGCCCGCGGCGCGAGCCGCCGGACTTCCGCGGCGATGGCGTGCCAGCAGGCCAGCGTGGTCTCCAGCGTGCCGTTGACGCCGGTCACCCGCGCGCGCAGCCCGTAGTCGGCCGCGCCGAACGCGATGCGGAACCGCGCGTCGTCCGCGGCATCGGGCATGGCGGTCAGGCCAGCGCGGCGCGGATGTCGCCCGCCAGCGACTCTGGGGTGTCGGTGGGCGCGTAGCGCTTGACCACCCTGCCGTCGCGCCCCACCAGGAACTTGCTGAAGTTCCACTTGATGGCGCCGATGCCGAGCAGGCCGCTCTTCTCCTGCTTCAGCCACGTCCACAGCGGATGCGCGCCGTCGCCGTTGACGTCGACCTTGGCGAACATCGGGAAGGTCACGTCGTAGTTCAGCGAGCAGAAGCGGCGGATCTCGGCTTCGTCGCCCGGCTCCTGGTGGCCGAACTGGTCGCACGGAAAACCCAGCACCACCAGCCCCTGCGGCCCGTATTCGCGCCACAGCGCCTCCAGCCCGGTGTACTGCGGGGTGAAGCCGCACCTGGAGGCGACGTTGACGATCAGCAGGGCCTTGCCCTGGTACTCGGACAGTGAACGCTCCCGGCCGTCGAGGTCCTGGGCGGAAAAATCGTAGGCGGTGGTCATGCGCGGGCTCCGGGAAAGGCGCTATCAGACACCCGCCGCGCGCACAGGGCAAGACGGCCGTCCGGACGGTGGGCAGGGGCCCGACGATCGGCTAACGTGGCGGCCGCACCGGTCCGTGGACGCCGCCATGCCAACCGCCGATCCCGCCAGCCACGCCAATCTCTACATCCACGTGCGCATCCTGCTGGGGATGATCGTCGGCCTGGGCCTGACCCACCTGCTGCGCCACGCCGCGCGCATCGTCGAGCGTCCGGGGGCCCATCCCGTGTACGGCACGCACCTGGTCTGGGCCGCCTTCATGTTCGTGTACCTGCTGCACTTCTGGTGGTGGCAGTTCAACCTCTCACACCAGCCGTACTGGGACTTCGTCCTGTACCTGTACGTCACCCTCTACGCGCTGCTGCTCTACCTGCTGTGCGCGCTGGTGTTCCCCGAGTCGCTGGCCGAGGGCGCCGGCTACCGCGAGTACTTCTACGGGCGGCGGCGGTGGTTCTTCGGCCTGCTGGCGCTGATGTTCGTGGTGGACGTCGGCGACACCCTGATCAAGGGCGACGCCTACCTGCAGCAACTGGGACCGGAGTACGGGTTCCGCAACGCCGCCTACGTGGCGGCCAGCCTGGCCGCCATCGCCACCCGCAACCCGCGCTTCCACGCCGCCTTCGCCGTGGCCGCGCTGCTCTACGAACTCTCGTGGATCTGGCGGCGGTACGAGATCCTCGCCTGAGGCCGCTGTCCCGCCTTTGTAGGAGCGACGTAAGTCGCGACCGCGGCAGCGAAACACCCGTCGAGCGTGGGTCAACCGATGGCCCTGGAATGCCTTGATCGAACGCGCGATCCTTCCCCGATGTGCATCGCCTCCCGGATCGGGGTTTCCGGGAGGCTCCTCCGTGCGGTCGCGACTCACGTCGCTCCTACAGGGACGGCTCAGCGTACGCGTTGCACTTCCACCGCCGGCGCGAACGGCACGATGCCCAGCGCTTCGTGGATCTCGGACGGGTAGTAGGCGCGCCCGTCCTTGATGACCAGCGCCAGCCTGCGGATGTCGGCGATGTCCCGGGTGGGGTCGCCGTCCACCAGCAGCAGGTCGGCGCGCTTGCCGGGCGCGACCGAGCCGGCGTCGTCCAGGGTACGGCTGAATTTGGCGCCGTTCCAGGTGGCCACCTGCAGCACCTGCGCCGGGGTCAGCCCGGCCTGCACGTACAGTTCCAGTTCTCGTTGCAGGGTGAAGCCCGGCAGTTCGTCGGTGCCGGCCACCAGCGGCACGCCGGCGCGGTACAGCCGGCCGGTGAACTCGACCAGCTTGTCGAAGCTGCGCTTGTAGCGCGCACCGGTGGCATCGTCGGGGATGTCCATCTCGGCCGCGCGCCGGCTGCGCTGCACGTCCGGCGGCAGGTGGTCGGCCACGCCGGCGACGATCGGCGACAGCTGCCCTTCGCGCTGGTGCAGGAACTCGAACGTGGCCAGGGTCGGGTCGATCACGATCTGCTTTTCCGCCAGCGCGGCAATGAAGTCCTGCACCGGCCGGCTGTCGAAATCCAGCGCGTCGGTCCGGTCCGCCACCAGGTAGAAGCGCGCCAGCGTGCGGGTGTCGGTCTCGGGCGTGACGAAGAAGTTCAGCATCACCTGGTTGATGTGCTGGATCTCGTCGTAGCCCTGCTCCACCACGTCCTGCGCGCGCAGGAACGCCGGCACGTGGCCGCTGACGCGCAGGCCGCGCCGGTGCGCGTAGGCGGTGGTGTCGCGCAGGATCGCCTTCGGGAACGAGTTGTAGATCTTGATCTGCGGATAGTCGTGGTCGGCGTACCAGTCGATGGCCCGCTTCGCGCCGGCCAGGTCCTCGATGACGAAACCGCCCTGCGAGGCGTGCTCGCTCCGGCCCTCGATGTAGCCGGCCGGGATCACCCGCGGATGCATCAGCGTGCCGGCCCGCTCCTCGGCCATCAGCTGCTGCAGGGTGGCGTTGTCGTTGCCCATGTCGCGCGCGCTGGTGACGCCGGCAGCCAGGTGCAGGCCGCCTTCCCAGGCGCCCGCGTGCACGTGCATGTCGTACAGGCCGGGCAGCAGCACGCGGTTGCCCGCCTCCACCACGTTGTCGGCATCGGCCCGCGCCCGCCCGGCCGGCGACACCGAGACGATCCGGCCGTCGCGCACCATCACGTCCGACGCCGCGCCCAGCACCGCCCGCTCGCTGTCGAACACGCGCGCGTTGCGGATCAGCGTGGTGCCGGGCAACGGGTGCGCCAGCCGCTGCTGCAGGGCGGCCAGCGCCTCGCGCTCGGCGGCCTTCTGCCGCGTTTCCAGTGCGGCCGCGCTGCCCTGCCAGCCGTCCTCGATCAATTGCAGGAACCCGGGCTGGATGTAGGCGAACAGCCGCGGCTCGGGCCCGTGCGTGACCCACACGAAGTCCGGCGTGAAGCCGATCCCGGTCAGCGCCAGCAGGTCGACGGTCCGCGATCGCGCGCCGTCGCGGACTTCCATCGACGCCAGCCTGCGCTGCGTCAGCGTGCCGCTGGGGATCAGCGGCAGCCGGCCGTCCGCGCGCCTGGCCAGCGCCGCCACCGCCACCGACGTGGTCGCCGGCGTGCCGCCCAGCGGGGTGTAGAGCGCGGTGCCGGTGAAAGCATGCGTGCCGCTGTCGGAAGTGCTCTTCCACTCGCCCCGGTCGCCCTGCCGGACGAACGTCTCGTCCACCGGCGCGCCGAACGTGGACACGCCCTCGACCCGGTAGCGCTCGAACGTGCCGTCCGCGGCGAGCCGGTATTCCTCCTTCAGTTCCGGCCCGCGGCCGTTGTCCTTGAAGACGAAGTCCACCCGGGTGGCGCCGTCGTCGCCCACGGTCACGGTCTGCTGGCCGGCCTGCTTGCCGCCGTCGACCAGCGCCACGTATTTCAGGGTCTCGGCCGCCAGCGCCGACGGGGCCAGCAGCAACGCGCAGCAGAACGCAAGGACGGGTTTCACGGGATTCTCCGGCGAGGGGGCGCAGTGCGCATTCCGGCGCAGCGTGACGGCCCGTCCGCCCGGCCGCCCATGCCTTTCGTCATGGGTCCGCCCATGCCCCCTGGGTTACCCTTGGGAATCCACCCTGTAAGGACGTTGCGCTCCATGATCACCCGCCTTGCCATCGCGCTTGCCGCGACCCTCGGACTCGCCATGCCCGCCTACAGCCAGGCCGCCACGCCGGCCACCCAGACCGCCCAGGCCGCCAACCCCTTCTTCGCGGAAAGCCCGCTGCCGCTGCACTACCCGCAGTTCGACCGGATCAAGGACAGCGACTTCGCCCCCGCCTTCGACGCCGGCATGGCCGAGCAGCTGAAGGAGGTCGCCGCCATCGCCGACGACCCGGCCGCGCCGACCTTCGACAACACCATCATCGCGCTGGAGAAGTCCGGCCAGGTGCTGGACCGCGCCACCACCGTGTTCTTCAACCTGGTCGGCACCGACACCAACGACGTGCGCAACAAGCTGCGCGCCGACTACTCCGCGAAGTTCGCCGCCCACGGCGACGCCATCACCCTCAACCCGAAGCTGTTCGCCCGCATCAAGGCGCTGTACGAGAAGCGCAACGACCTGGGCCTGGACGCGCAGGGCGTGCGCCTGATCGAGCGCTACCACACCAGCTTCGTCCGCTCCGGCGCCAACCTCGGCGACGCCGACAAGGCCACGCTGAAGGCGATGAACGCCGAACTGGCCTCGCTGGGCACGCAGTTCAGCGACTACGTGCTGAAGGAAGTCAACGCCTCCGCCGTGGTGGTGGACGACGTCAAGCAGCTCGACGGCCTGACCGAGGCGCAGATCGCCACCGCCGCCGAGGTCGCGAAGAAGCGCGGCCTGGAAGGCAAGTACGTGCTGACCCTGCTCAACACCACCGGCCAGCCGCCGGAGTCGCAGCTGACCGACCGCGCCCTGCGCCAGCGCCTGCACGAAGCCTCGATCGCGCGCGGCAGCCGCGGCGGCGAGTTCGACACCACCGCGCTGGTCTCGCGCATCATGAAGCTGCGCGCCGACCGCGCGAAGCTGCTGGGCTACCCCAACCACGCCGCCTACGGCCTGGAAGACCAGACCGCGCGCACGCCGGAAGCCGTCAACGCCATGCTCGGCAAGCTGGCTCCAGCCGCGGTCGCCAACGCCAGGCGCGAGGCCGCCGACCTGCAGGCGATGATCGACCAGGAGCAGAAGGCCAAGGGCCAGCCGACCTTCGCGCTGGAACCGTGGGACTGGGCGTTCTACACCGAGAAGGTGCGCGCGGCGAAGTACGACTTCGACGAGTCGCAGCTCAAGCCCTACTTCGAGATGAAGAACGTGCTGGAGAACGGCGTGTTCTACGCCGCCAACCAGCTGTACGGACTGTCCTTCAAGGAACGCACCGACCTGCCCAAGTACCACGCCGACACCTGGACCTACGACGTCTTCAACGCCGACGGCTCGCAGCTGGCGATCTTCATCTTCGACCCCTACGCGCGCGACTCCAAGCGCGGCGGCGCGTGGATGAACTCCTACGTCTCGCAGTCCGGCCTGACCGGCGACAGGCCGGTGGTGGCCAACCACCTCAACGTGCCCAAGCCGCCGGCCGGCGAGCCGACGCTGATGACCTGGGACGAGGTGACCACCACCTTCCACGAGTTCGGCCACGCCCTGCACGGCATGTTCTCGGACGTGAAGTACCCCTATTTCAGCGGCACCAGCGTGCCGCGCGACTTCGTCGAGTACCCCTCGCAGGTCAACGAGATGTGGGCCGACTGGCCGTCGATCCTGGCCAACTACGCCAAGCACCACAAGACCGGCGAACCGCTGCCGCAGGCGCTGCTGGACAAGGTGCTGGCCGCGTCCAAGTTCAACGAGGGCTTCAAGACCACCGAGTACCTGGGCGCCGCCATGCTGGACCAGCGCTGGCACCAGATCACCGCCGACCAGGTGCCCGACGCCGCCGGCGTGATGGCGTTCGAGGCCGCCGCGCTGGCCGCCGACGGCATCGACTACAAGCCGGTGCCGCCACGCTACAGGACGCCGTACTTCAGCCACATCATGGGCGGCTACTCGGCCGGCTACTACGCCTACATCTGGTCGGAAGTGCTGGACGCCAACAGCGTGGAGTGGTTCAAGAACAACGGCGGCCTGAAGCGCGAGAACGGCGACCACTTCCGCAAAACCCTGCTCTCGCAGGGCGGCAGCCAGGACGCGATGAAGCTGTTCCGCGACTTCGCCGGCCACGACCCGAAGATCGAGCCGCTGCTGGAGAAGCGCGGGCTGACCGCGCCGGCCACCGCGCCCGCCGCCAGGTAGCCGCAACCCGGCACTTCGTCGCCCTCGCCACGCCGCCTCCGGGAGGCGTGGTTTTTTGTGCGTGGAACATGCCGCCGGCGAGGGCCTCGCGGTCCATGGCGGCATCGCGCTCCCCGCACGCGCCGGTTTTCCACAGGCGATGTGGATGACGGCTGCACCAATCTGTGGATAACCGCCCCACCGCCTTGCGCGGCGGGCCTGTCAAGACGAATGGCGAAAATTTCGCCACGCCACCCCGCAGGGTGCGCCCCGGCGCACCATCGCGGCGGCACCGGCGTCATGAAGGCGGATCGGAAGGCGTGGTGCGCCGGGGCGCACCCGACGGCATTTCCGCCACGCGAAGGATCCGACATACGGCTCGCGTGCCGGCCCATTCAATGCTCCCTGGCCATCGCCGTGCCGACTCGTTAAATTGCCGCCAGCTTCCGATCAAGGACGTCCCGATGCCGAACCGTTCGACCGTATGCCTACCGTTGCTGGCGACTCTCGTCGCGCACCCCGTGTTCGCCACCACCAGCGAGGCGTATCAGGCGGGCTATCGGGCGGGCCAGATTTTCGGCCGGCTGGTGTGCGTGGCGCTGGTCGTCGCGGGCATCGCATGGCTCATCGCGAAGCTCCGGCGGGGTCCGCGCAAGTAGTCGTGCAGGGTGCGCTTCAGCGCACCTTGCATGTCGATTCCCGTTCGTGACGCTGATGACACCGCGGTGGTGCGCCGGGGCGCACCCTACGGCGAAGGCCCGTCACGCACCGAACGCCTTGCCCAGGTCGGCGTAGGCCTTGCGTTGCTCGTCCGTCTCCGCGCGCGGTGCCGTGACCTCGAGTTCCACGATCTGGTCGCCCGGCGGGGTGCCGGGCAGGCCGCGGCCGCGCAGGCGCAGCTTGCGGCCGGAATCGGAATCGGCAGGAATCTTCAATTCCACCGCGCCGCCCAGCGTGGGCACGCTGAGGGTGGCGCCCAGCGCCGCCTGCCACGGCGTCACCGACAGCAGGTGGATGATGTTGCGGCCATCCACCTCGAACTGGGGGTGCGGCGCGTACTCCACCTCCAGCAGCAGGTTGCCGCCCTGGCTGCCCTGCCCCGCCAGCCGGATCACCTGCCCGGGCTTCACGCCCTTGGGCACGCGCACGTCCAGCTGCCGGCCGTTGACGTTCACGCGCACGCTGTCGCCGTCGTAGACCGCCTGCAGCGGCACCGACAGCTTGGCGCGCGAGTCGCGCGGGACCTGCGGGCCGCGCGGCGGGCCCTGCTCGGCGCGGGCGCGCCGGCCGAACAGGCCTTCGAAGAAGTCGCTGAATCCCCCGCCGCCACCGCCCGTGCCGCCGAAGATCTCCTCGAAATCGAACTCCTGCGCACCCGGCCCGCCGTGCCCGAAATCGGGCGGCGGCCGGAACTCCTCGCCCGGCCGGTAGCCGCGGGCGCGCAACTGGTCGTAGGCGGCCCGCTTCTGCGGGTCGCGCAGGGCCTCGTAGGCCTCGTTGACGGCCTTGAACTGCTCTTCGGCGCCCGGCTCCTTGCTGACGTCGGGGTGGTACTTGCGGGCCAGCCGCCGGTACGCCGTCTTGATCTCGGCGTCGCCGGCCGTGGGCTCCACGCCCAGCACCGCGTAATAGTCTTTGAACTGCATGCGATCTCCACACGGTCGCCGGACCGCCACCCCGGGGGGACGGGGGCGGCCGGCAAACAGAAAGGCCCGCGACGCGGGCGCCACGGGCCGATTCTATAGGTCCGCCCGTCCCGCCGCCGTCGCCGCGCGGGGGGACGGGGCCGGGGTCACTGCACCTGGATGCGGCGCGGCGTGGTTTCCGGCTTCTTGGGGATGTCGATCTGCAGGACGCCGTGCCGGCCGGTGGCGGTGATGCCGTCGGCGTTGGCGCTGTCCGGCAGCGCGAAGCGGCGGTAGAAGGTGCCGTGCACGCGCTCCACGCGGGAGTAGCGGGCGCCTTCGTCCTTCTTTTCCGAGGCGCGCTCGCCGCGCAGCGTCAGGATGCCCTTGTCCATGTGGATCTCGATGTCCTTCGGGTCCACGCCGGGGATGTCGGCCAGGATGACGAAGCGGTCGGCGTCCTCGCGGATGTCCACGCGCGGGGCCCACTGGCTGGTCACCACGTTGGACTGGTCGGCGTCGGCCTCGCCCAGGAAGCGGTCGAAGACCTGCTTGATCTCGTCCTGCAGGCCGCGCGCGTTGCCCCAGGGGTTGTACTGCACGATGCTCATGGTCGTTTCTCCTCTGCAAGGGGCGCCGGCCGCGCCGACGCCGATGACCGGGAAATAGGCGTCCGCGCGGCGTTTTCAAGCCCGTCACGGGCAGGCCACGGCGACGCGCTACACTGCGTTCAGTTTCCCTCCACACAAGGCACCCCCATGAGCATCCAGGTAGGCGAGCGCATTCCCGAAGTGACCCTCAAGCGCATCCGCGAAGGCGTGGAGACCGTGGACACCGTGGCCCTGTTCGACGGCCGCAAGGCGGTGATGTTCGCCGTGCCCGGCGCCTTCACCCCGACCTGCTCGGAAAAGCACCTGCCCAGCTACGTGCAGCACTTCGACGAGTTCCGCAGCCGCGGCATCGAGGTGTTCTGCGTGTCGGTCAACGACCCCTTCGTGATGCAGGCCTGGGGCAAGACCCAGCACGTGCCGGACGGCCTGCAGATGCTGGCCGACGGCAACGCCGACCTGGCCCGGGCGCTGGGCCTGGAGATGGACGCCAGCGCCTACGGCATGGGCGTGCGCGCCAAGCGCTTCGCGCTGTACGTCGAGGACGGCGTGGTCAAGCACGTCTTCGTCGAGGCCCCGGGCGAGTACAAGGTCTCCGGCGCGGAGCACGTGCTGGAACACATCGGCTAGGCTCCCCGCGCCTGCGGTTCCCGTGGGAGCGCCCCATGGGCGCGATGCCTTCCGGCCACCCCACGGGAAAGCGTCGCGGGCATGGCCCGCTCCTACGGCAGCGTGCGGATTCCTTCACCCTCCCGTAGGAGCGCCCCATGGGCGCGATGCCTTCCGGCCACTCCACGGGAAAGCATCGCGGGCATGGCCCGCTCCTACGGCAGCGTGCGGATTCCTTCGCCCTCCCGTAGGAGCGCCCCATGGGCGCGATGCCTTCCGGTCACCCCACGGGAAAGCATCGCGGGCATGGCCGCTCCTACCTGACCACCTTGAACCGCGCGCGCGTCCACGCGCCGCTTTCGGCCAGGGCGGTGAGCTGGTGTTCCCCGGCCGCGTCGAATTCCTGCTGGAACGCCTGCGCGCCCCGCGTCTCCGCGATCCAGCGGCCGTCCAGCAGCCACTGCACGCGCGATTCGGTGCCCAGCGCGCGCAACTGCAGGCGCACGCCGTGCGGGCTGCCGGGCGCGCGCGCCAGCGTGGCGCGGTCGTTCAGGCCTTCGATGCGCAGTTCCTCGATGGCGTCGCGCCCGTCCGGCCGGCAATCCGGCGACAGCGGTGGCAGGCGCGAGGCCGCGCGCGCCTGCGCCTGCGCCGGCAGCCAGGGCGAGGCCAGCGCGGGCCAGCGGGCGATCTCCGCGCTCGCCCTCTCGTGCGGTCGTGCGCATTCGGCGGACAGGCGCAGGCCGGTGCGCGCGTCGATGTCGAAGCGCTCACGCCCCGGGCTCCACAGCCGCGCATCGCGTTCGGCGAACGTGGGCGGGACGTTGCCGGCCAGGGTCCAGGCGGTGCGGCGGCGCTGGCAGAGCTGCGGCTCGGCCGGTTCCGGCGGCAGGCCCAGCGGCCAGCAGATCTCGGTTTCCGCCACGTCGGCCGGCCGCGGCGTCGGGCCGGCGTCGCCGCGCCCGCGCGGCAAGCTGTCGATCACCTCAAACATCAGCGGCAGCGCGGTGACCGCGCCGTATTGGCCGGGAAGCGGCGTGCCGTCCGGCCGGCCCACCCACACGCCGACCGTGTAGCGGCGCGTGCTGCCCAGCGCCCACGCATCGCGGAAGCCGTAGCTGGTGCCGGTCTTCCAGGCCACGCGCGGCCGGTTGCCGGTGTCGAGCAGGCCGCCGCCGTAGCCGGGGCGCGGATGCGCCTCCAGCACCTCGCGGACGATCCAGGCCGCGCCGGGCGACAGCAGCCGGCGGTCGGACGCGGCGTCCTCCGGCGTGTAGCGCACCCGCCCCGACAGCCCGCCGCGGTTCAACGCGGCGTACGCGCCCACCAGGTCCTCCAGCCGCGCGCCGGTGCCGCCGAGGATCAGCGACAGGTTGGGCTGCGCGCCGCGCGGATAGCGCAGCACCAGGCCGTTGTTCGCCAAGCGCGCGGAGAAGCGCGCCGGTCCCACGCGGTCGAGCAGGTCCACCGCCGGCACGTTGAGCGACAGGCGCAGTGCGTCGGCGACGCCGACGGGGCCGTTGAACGCGGCATCGAAGTTGCCGGGCCGGTAGCCGCCGAACGACTGCGGCGCATCGACCAGCAGGCTTTCCGAGTGGATCAGCCCGTCGTCCAGCGCCAGCCCGTACAGGAACGGCTTGAGGGTGGAGCCGGGCGAACGCCACGCCCGCACCATGTCCACGTGGCCCAGCCGCTCGCGGTCGCCGAACGCCACCGAGCCGACATAGGCGCGCGCTTCCATCGTCGCGTTGTCCACCACCAGCAGCGCCGCGGAGGTGCGCGCCGGCAGCGCGGAAAAATAGCTCTGCACGCGTTCTTCCAGCGTCTTCTGCAGGCCGGCGTCCAGCGTGGAGACGATGCGAGCGGCCTGCGGTTGCCGCTGACGCAGGCGTTCGGCCAGCAGCGCCGCGTCGAGCGGCGGCTGCAGGCGGCGCGCGACCACCGGCTCGATGCGCGCGTCGGCCACCTGCGCCGGCGACCACGCGCCGAGATCGGCCATGCGCTGCAGCACCTTGTCGCGGGCCACCCGCGCGGCCTCGGGATGGCGGTCCGGCCGCAACCGGCTGGGCGACTGCGGCAGCACCGCCAGCAGCGCGGCCTCGGCGTGCGACAGCCGCGACGCGGGCTTGCCCAGGTAGGCCCAGCTGGCCGCCTCGACGCCCTCGATGGTGCCGCCGAACGGCGCGCGCTCCAGGTACAGCGTCAGGATCTCGCGCTTGGACAGGTGCGCTTCCAGCTGCACCGCGCGCAGCATCTGCCTGGCCTTGCCCCACGGCGTGCGCGAATGCCGGTCCAGCATGCGCGCGACCTGCATGGTCAGGGTGGAACCGCCGGACACCACGCGGCCGTGGCGCGCGAACTGCCCGGCCGCGCGTACCAGCGCCCACGGGTTCACGCCCGGATGCTTCCAGAACCAGCGGTCCTCGTAGTGCAGCAGCGCCTGCAGGTACAACGGCGAGACGCTCTCCGGCGCGGCCGGGTGGCGCCACACGCCCTCGCGATCGGCGAAGGCGCGCAGCGGCGTGCCGTCGCGGGCGGTGACGAGCGTGCTGGTGTCGCGCGTCTTCGGCAGCGGCGGCGGGAAGGCGAAGTCCAGGACCAGCAGCGCGACGAGCGCGGCCACGGTGCCCCAGCGCAGGAAAGCGAGGAACGAGCGTGGAGGAACGGGGAGTGAGCGAAAGCGCTGCTTCCCTGTCGATGCGGCCTTTACCCGTTCCACGTGCTGCAGGATTCCTCGCTTGCTCGCCGATCTCTCACGAAAGCGGGCGGTTCCCCTCCCCGCTCACTCCTCTCCGCTCACTCCTGCCTTTCAAGGCTGCACCACCGTGATCGTCCCCGGCGCCGACCTGCCGACGCCGCGGATGTCCGGGCGGTACATGTCCTCGACCAGCGACGGCGGCACGGTGTACGTGCCCGGCGTGACCGCGCGCACCAGGTAGAACAGCTTGGCGGTGCTGCGGCGTTCCAGCTTCAGCGCGGCCACGTAGCGGTCGTCGCGGAACTCCTCGTGCTTGACGTCCGCCGCGCTGCCGCGGTCGCTGATGGAGATGCCGTCCACCACCACCTCGGCCCACTGCTTGGCGTCGCCCAGGTTGAAGTTCTCGATCTCCAGCCCGGCCGGCAGCAGGTCGGTGAACAGCGCGTCCGGCATCGCCACGTTGGCGGTGATGCCCACGCGCACGATCAGCGCCTCGCCTTCCTTCAGCGGGCCGCCCTTCCACTCCTTGCCGTCGGTGGTGTAGTAGCGGCGCTCGATGCCGACCTGGCTGTCGTCCGCCGCCGGCGCGCTGCGCGGGATGCCGGCCACGTCCAGCGACGCGTACAGCGGCGGCTCGCCCTGCGGGACGAAGCGCACGCCGCGCGCCAGCGTGGCGTGGTCGAAGCTGCGGCCGAACAGGCGCGCGGGAGCGACCGCCTCCACGTCGCCACCAGTACTCCACTGGCCGGACACCAGCTTGGCCTGGTCCACCATCAGCGCCTTGCCCAGCCGCGCCAGCGCCACCTGCTCCTGCGTGCTCAGCCACAGCCAGCCGCGGTTGCGGCGCGCGTCCAGTTCGCGCCCCAGCGAGATCGCGCGGCGGTCGTACTCGGGCCTGGCCAGCTTCTGCTCGTGCACCAGCGCGATCATCAGCGCGTCGTCGCGCAGGCGCGTGCCGTAGTCGCCCAGGTATTCCGGCCGGTCGCCGGTCCTGGCGAAGCCGTCGGCGATCGCCTTCGCGCCGCGGGCCTTGTCGCCCTGCAGCGACAGCGCGATGCCCAGGTGCACCAGCGGCAGCCCAGTCAGGCTCTTGCCGCGCTCGTTGTCGTACAGCGCGCGCAGCGTGCCCAGCGGGGCGCGGTTGACGCGCGCCAGCACGTAGCCGGCGTAGGCCTGGTTGGCGAACTTGAGGTGGTCGCGGCGGTCGTAGCCGTAGAACTGCGCACCGCCGGCCAGCAGGTCCTCGTTGAGGCGGGTCAGCGCCTTCTGCAGCACCGCGTCCGGCACGGCGAAGCCGCCGTCGCGCGCGTCCAGCAGGAACTCGGCGACGTACGGGGTCAGGCCCGGGTTGACGTAGTCGTCGTTGCCCCACATCGAGAAGTGGCCGTTGGACACCTGCATCGACGCCAGCCGCCCGAACGCGCCTTCCATGCGCTCGCGGCGCTTCTTCGCGTCCAGCCCGTCGATGCCCAGCAGCCTGGCCGTGGCGTCGTCCAGTTCCAGCGCCGCGTAGCCCTTGCTGGTGGTCTGCTCGGCGCAGCCGTACGGATACTCCAGCGCGCCCTTCAGCGCGCTGGCGAACGGGATCGGCGGCAACGCGCTGACCGTCATGCGCGCGGTCACCGAGCCGGGCATCAGTCCGTCGGCGAAGCCCGCGCCCATCTCCACCGGCGCCAGGCTGTCCAGCACCTGCGTGCGCGAGCGCAGCACCGACGGCCAGCCGGCGCGCACCGGCACGTCGTAGCGCCGGTCCACCTTGAAGCCGTTGCCCTCCACCCGCACGCGCACCTGCGCGGTGGTGTAGCCCTCGCCCGCGGTGAGCGGGAACGTCAGCGTCTGCTTGGCGTCCACCGGCAGCGACGCGTTGCGGCTGCCCTCGCCGACCGCCAGCGGGCCCTCGCCGTTCACCAGCACCTTGAACGCGCCGGCCTTGCCGGTGAAGTTCTGCACGTCCAGGGTCACCGTGCTGCGGTCGCCCGGCGCCAGCACGCGCGGCAGGCTGGCCTCGGCCACGATGGGCGCGCGCACGACGGTCTCGCGGTCGCGGTTGCCATAGCGGGTGTCGGAATAGACCAGCGCCGACACCCGCAGCGTGCCGTTGAAGTCGGGCACCCTGAGGGCGATGCGGGCGTTGCCCTTCGCGTCCAGCGCCACCGGCCCGGAGAACAGGTCCACCGTCTGCACCCGCGAGGTCGGCCGCTTGGCCTGCGGCAACGCCGCCAGCGCCATGTCGCCGCCGAAGCGGATCCGCGCGCTGCCGCCCTCGAAGCTCTCGATCACGCGCCCGTAGATGTCGTAGGCGTCCACCCCGAACCGGCGCTGCGCGAAGAACTGCGCGTTCGCGTCGGGCACCGGGAAGCGGGTGATGTTGAGGATGCCGACGTCGACCGCCGATACGGTGACGTGCGCAGCCTGCCCGGCCAGCTCGGGCACGCTGACGGTGACCGGCAGGTCCTGTTCCGGCCGCATCTGCGCGGGCACGGACAGGCCGACGGCGACGCGGCGGTCGCGCCGGTCCATCGGCACGTGCGCCACGCCCACCGCGCGCGCCGGCGTGATCTTGCTGGGCGCGGTGCCGCCGCGGAACACCAGCGCGGTGACGTAGACGTCGTGCCGCTCCCAGTCCTTCGTCACCGGGATGGAGAAAGTGCTGCCCGGCTTGGCGTCGATCGCCTGCACGTACAGCATGCGGTCGCTCTCCACCATCAGCAGGCCCTTGCCGGCGTGCGGCGGGGTGACGGTGACCTTCAGGGTGTCTCCGGCCTTGTAGCCGGTCCTGTCCAGCGCCAGCTTGACCTTGTCCGGGCGCGCGTCCAGGCCGCGGTTCTGGTCGTCCCAGCTCCAGCCGGCGCGGAACGGATAGCGCGTGGTCAGCCCGGTGGCCGGGTCGAATACGTCCAGCCGGTACTCGCCCCACTCCACCGGGAAATCGATCCGCGACGCGCCGCTGCCGACGTCCAGCGTGCGCGTATCCTTGTTCTCGAAGCGGCGGGTGAAGTCGTAGTCCCAGCCGCCGTCCTCGGCGTAGTTCCAGTGGTAGTCGCGCAGCTCGCGCACCAGCGTGGCCTTCAGGCCCTTGCCGGGCTGCGGCGCGCCCGCCGCGTCCACGCGCACCAGTTCGAAGCCGACCGTCGCGTTCGCGTCGGCGCCGTCCTTGTCGTCGAACAGCGGCCGGATGCCGACCAGCGCGCCGGCCGGCCACAGCACGCGCTTGAGCGTGCGGTTCACGGTGCGGCCGCCGGTCTCGTAGACGCTGCCGGAAACGATGGCGGCGATGGGGCTGCGCGGTTTGGCCTCGGCCGGCAGCGCGACGTCCTCCTGCAGCACGCCGTCGGCGCCCAGCGTGGTGTCGATGATGTCCTTCGCTTCCTTCGGCAGCTCCATCGTCGGGTCGCCGAAGAAATAGCCCGGCAGCTTGTCCAGTGGGTGCTGCTCCACCGCGACGGCGAGCTTGGCGGTGAAGCGGTTGCCGCTGGCCGGCGCGCCGTACAGGTAGGCGGCGGTGGCCTTCAGCTTCAGGGCCTCGCCGGGCTTGAGCACCGGCTGCGCGGCGTCCAGGTCCAGCTTCATGCGCTCGGGCAGGAACTCCTCGATGCGCAGGGTCATGCCCTGCACCGCGTCCTTGCTCGCCGGGTCGGTGCGGAACTCGACCTGCCAGCGGCCGGTCGGCGCCTCCAGCGGGATCGTCTGCTCGAAGCTGAAGTAACCCTGCGCGCCCGGCAGCAGGCGGGTTTCGCGGAACACCTTGCCGTCCGGCTGCTTCAGCCGCAGGAACACGGGCTGCCCGTCGCCCTGCCTGGGCCTGGGCACTGGCCTGCCGTCGTTGTCGCGCAGCAGCGCCGACAGCCGCACGGTCTCGCCCGGGCGATACAGGTCGCGGCCGGACCAGGCAAACACGTCGAACCAGGCCTGCTCGCGCCCCGCCACCGCGAACTCGGACAGGTCCAGCGCCGGCTGGTTGAACGGCAGCATCGACACGTCCTTGCCGCGCGTGGCGACCAGCACGTGGCCGGCGTCCAGGGTGTAGTTCAGCAGCGCGTTGCCGTTGCCGTCGGTCTTGCCGGTCAGGACGCTCTCGCCGCGCGCGTCCAGCACCTTCAGCTCCACGCTGCCGGTGGCCGATCCGTCGCGCAGCGAGGCGGTGTGGACGAACAGCGTGTCCTTGTAGGCGCGCGTGTGCAGGCCGATGTCGCTGACGGTGAAGAAGGCGGTCTCGAACTCGCCGGAATAGCGGCCGGTGCGCTTCATCACCGCGAAATAGAGGCCGGGATCCTGCAGTTCGCGGATGTCCTGGATCGGCAGGTAGGTCAGCATGCGCTCGTTGGGCTTGCCGCCCAGCACGAAGCGGTTGAGGTAGACCGGCTCGGCCAGCTTGCCCAGCGGGGTGCTGCCGCCGTACTCGCTGTCCAGGTCCCAACTGCCGCGCCGGCCGCCGCGCTGGTACTCGGCGAAGAACTTCGGCAGCTGCTTCTCCGGCACGCGCAGGAATTCCACGTCCACTTCCGGCACGTTGATCGACACCACCGGCAGGCCGCGGCTCTCGCGCGCCGGCAGCACGCTGCCCTGCGAGGCGAAGCCCACGGCCGGGTCCAGTTCGCCGGTATGCACCTTGCGGGTGTCGTCCTTGCCCAGCCGCGCGCCGTCGGCGGCGGACAGCCCGGCCTTCAGCGTGACCTCGTAGTCCTTCGCGGCCTCCACCGACGGGAAGCGCAGCACGCGGCCCTTGTCGTCCAGCACCCAGCCGCCCTTCACCGCCGCGCCGTTGGCGTCCTTCACCACCAGCAGCGCGTCGAAGTCCTGCGAACTCACCAGCGGCTGGCTGAATTCCAGCGCGATCGCCAGGTCGCCGTCGTGCTGGTCGGGATAGGCACCGACCAGGGCGAAGCCTTCCACCTGGGCGCGTTCGGCCTTGACCGGTTCGCCGCTGGCCTCGGGCAGCTGCCCGCTCTCGTTGCGCTTGCAGCCAGCCATCGCCAACAGCACCAGCATGGCGAGCAGGAACGCCCGGGAGAGGTAGCCGGCGGCGCACCGGCTGTTGCCCGGAGACCGGTGGCCCGGGAAGGCCGCCGCAAAAAAAACGCGCTGCCGGAAGGCGCGCGCATCGGTGGAGGTCTTCGCTGCCGATTCCATGTGCATGTCCCTGCCTCGGTATCTACCGGCAGTATAGAACGGTGAAGCGGAGCCGTCGGTGCACCGTCCCCTGCAGGAGGGGCTTCAGCCCCGATGCTTGTCCCATCCAACGCGCGTCGGGGCTGAAGCCCCTCCTACAGGGATGCAGGGCACGCGGTCCACTCGCAGGGACCTTCGTGGATGACGTCGGATTCCTTGTCCGACCGACACGCGCTGCCAGCCCCGGAAGCTGCGCCTCCGGCCACCAGGATTCCTGTGGGAGCGCCCCATGGGCGCGATGCCGTTCAGCCGCATCGCGGAGGCGCATCGCGGGCATGGCCGGCGCCTGCAACAGCTTCCCGGGTTTCAGGAGCGCGGGCATCCATCGGTACGCGAGGAGAAGGAAAAGAACGTGCTGCTTCCCTCGCCTCCCTCGGCGAATCGCCGCTTCGCCCCGGTCGGGGCTGAAGCCCCTCCTACAGGGCGCAACCGGAGGTGGACAGGAAAAACCCCGGCGTGGCCGGGGTTTTCCTTGTCCGAACCGCCCGGGGCAGGATCAGGTCTGCGGCTGGTCCCCGGCCGGCGGCTCCGCGGAAGCGGCGGCCGCGGCATCCACGCCCGCTTCCTCCTCCTCGTCCAGCGAGGCGTCCAGGCGCTCCACCGCCTGCAGCGTCTCGCCCTCGGACAGGCGCATCAGGGTGACGCCCTGGGTGTTGCGGCCGACCTGCGAGATTTCCGCCGCGCGGGTGCGCACCAGCGTGCCGCCGTCGGAGATCAGCAGGACCTCGTGGTGGTCCGACAGCTGGATGGCGCCGACCAGGCGGCCGTTGCGCTCGGTGGTCTTCAGCGCGATCACGCCGCGGGTGCCGCGGCCCTTGCGCGGGTAGTCGGCCACCGGCGTGCGCTTGCCGTAGCCGCGCTCGCTGGCGGTCAGGATGTCGCCGTCGCCGTCGACCACGACCAGGCTGACCACTTCCGATCCCGCCTCGGCGGCGACCGGCGTGCCGTCGGCGTCGCCGGCCTCGCCCTCGTCCTGCTCGCCCTCGGCGTCGGCATCGGCGCCCTCGGCCAGGCGCATGCCGCGCACGCCGGTGGCGGTGCGGCCCATGGCGCGCACCAGCGATTCGGAGAAGCGCACCGCGCGGCCGTTGGAGGCGAACAGCATGACGTCGCGCTCGCCGTCGGTCAGCGCCACGCCGACCAGGGCGTCGCCCTCGTCCAGGTTGATCGCGATCTTGCCGCGCGCCAGCTTGAAGGCGAACTCGGTGAGCGGGGTCTTCTTGACCGTGCCGTTGCGGGTGGCGAAGAAGACGTAGCGGCCTTCCTCGTATTCGCGCACCGGCACCACCGCCTGCACCTTCTCGCCGGGTTCCAGCGGGATCCAGTTGATGATCGGGCGGCCGCGCGCGTTGGAACCGGCTTCCGGCAGCTGGTACACCGGCAGCCAGAACACCTTGCCGCGGCTGGTGAAGGTCAGCAGCGTGTCGTGGGTGTTGACCAGCCACAGCTGGTCGATGAAATCCTCTTCCTTGGTCGCCGCCGCGCTGCGGCCGCGGCCGCCTCGCCTCTGGGCACGATACGCGCTGGCCGGCTGGCGCTTGGCGTAGCCGGCGTGCGACAGCGTGACCACCACGTCTTCCGGCGCGATCAGGTCGAGGATGTCGAGGTCTTCCTCGCTGTGGCGGATCTCGCTACGGCGCTCGTCGCCGAACTCGGCCTTGACGTTCAGCAGTTCGTCGCGGATCACCTGCAACAGCACGTCCGGGTTTTCCAGGATGCGGATCAGGCCGGCGATCGTCTCCAGCAGCTGCCGGTATTCCTCGGTCAGCTTTTCCTGCTCCAGGCCGGTCAGGCGGTGCAGGCGCATCTCCAGGATCTGCGTGGCCTGCGCCTCGCTGAGCTGGTAGCGGCCGTCGACGAAGCCGATCGACGCCGGCAGGTCCTCCGGGCGCGAGGCCTCGGCGCCGGCGGCGGCCAGCAGCGAGCCGACCAGGCCCGGCTCCCAGGTCTTGGCCAGCATGCGCTCGCGCGCTTCCTGCGGGTTGGCCGAGGTCTTGATCAGCTCGATCATCTCGTCGATGTTGGCGAGCGCGACCGTCAGGCCTTCCAGGATGTGGGCGCGGTTGCGCGCCTTGCGCAGTTCGAAGATGGTCCGGCGGGTCACCACCTCGCGGCGGTGGCGCACGAACGCTTCCAGCATCTGCTTCAGGTTCAGCAGCTGCGGGCGGCCGTCGACCAGCGCCACCATGTTGATGCCGAACACCGATTCCATCGGCGTCTGCAGGTACAGGTTGTTGAGGACGACCTCGGCCGACTCGCCGCGCTTGACCTCGATGTAGATGCGCATGCCGTCCTTGTCGGACTCGTCGCGCAGCTCGCTGATGCCCTCGAGCTTCTTCTCCTTCACCAGCTCGGCGATCTTCTCGATCAGCCGCGCCTTGTTCACCTGGTACGGGATCTCGGTGACGATGATCGACTCGCGGCCGTTGTCGTCGTTGACCTCGATGTCGGCCTTGGCGCGCATGCGCACGCGGCCGCGGCCGGTGCGGTAGCCGGCGACGATGCCGGCGGTGCCGTTGATGATGCCGCCGGTGGGGAAATCCGGGCCGGGGATGTACTGCATCAACGCGTCGACGTCGATCTCAGGGTTGTCGATCAGCGCGATCAGGCCGTTGACCACTTCCGACAGGTTGTGCGGCGGGATGTTGGTGGCCATGCCCACCGCGATGCCGGCCGAACCGTTGACCAGCAGGTTCGGGAAGCGCGTCGGCAGGACCGTCGGCTCCTGTTCCTTCTCGTCGTAGTTGGGCTGGAAGTCGACGGTATCCTTGTCGATGTCGGCCAGCAGTTCGTGCGTGAGCCGCGCCATGCGCGCCTCGGTGTAACGCATGGCCGCCGCGGCGTCGCCGTCGACCGAGCCGAAGTTGCCCTGGCCGTCGACCAGCATGTAGCGCAGCGAGAACGGCTGCGCCATGCGCACCAGCGTGTCGTAGACCGACTGGTCGCCGTGCGGGTGGTACTTACCGATCACGTCGCCGACGATGCGGGCGGACTTCACGTGCGGCTTGTTGGCGTGGTTGCCCAGTTCGTTCATCGCGAACAGGACGCGCCGGTGGACGGGCTTCAGGCCATCGCGGACATCCGGGAGCGCGCGCCCCACGATCACGCTCATGGCGTAATCCAGGTAGCTGCGGCGCATCTCGTCTTCGAGGTTGACGGGGATGATTTCCTTGGCGGTTTCGGCCATTCGCGTTCCGTGTTCTCAGAGTGTTTCGGGCCTGGATCCGGGCCAAAGCGCGCCTGGCCGTGACAAGTCCGGCGGGGCAGGATCGGGCGGGGATTCCGGCAGGTTCTGCAGCCCGCCGAGTGTATCACGAAAGCCCTGTCCGATGGGCCGTTTCGCCCTCAGAAACAAGCACTTATGGCCGTGCGAACGGGCGCCGGCAAGGCCCTGCCCCGCGCCCGCGGGCCGCCATGGGCGCCGGAAACGGAAAAGCCCGGCCGAGGCCGGGCTTTTCGCTGGAACTGGTGGGCGGTACAAGTTTCGAACTTGTGACCCCTGCCGTGTGAAAGCAGTGCTCTACCGCTGAGCTAACCGCCCGAAATCATCGGGGCGCGAATGATAAGCGCTGGCCGGGGACGCGGTCAACGCATGCCGCACTGCCGGGCACCCGGGAGGCCCGTCCCCACATGTGCACGCCTGGCGGCCTCTTGCGGGCGGATGCGCCTGGATGTCCTCCTCGCGCACCCGGCCCTTCCTCCCTGCATGCCCGGCCACTCCCTTCCCCAATGCGCATCCGGGGATGCCCGTGCCACACACCTGCCCCGTAGGAGCGCCCCATGGGCGCGATGCTTTTTTCGGTCAGCCAGGCGCCCAGGAAAAGCATCGCGCCCATGGGGCGCTCCTACGGAGGTGAAGACGGGAAAACCAGGAACCTCAACGATCCTTGGTGTCGCACAGCGCGCTGACCCGCCGGGGCGGCGCGAAGCTGTCGCTGCGCGCTTCCGGCCAGAAATCGCGGAACACCGCATGCGTGGGCATCCGGTCCAGCAGCTCGCCCGGCTCCAGGAAACGGTACAGCGCAGCCAGCGACCGCACCTCGATCGGCGACACCCGCCGCAGGATGTGCTCCGGCCCCAGTTGCTGGGGATGCTCCAGCCCGGCCGCGCACAGCATGTCGCGCAGGGCCTTCAGGGTGTTGTCGTGGAACTGCTGCACGCGCACCGCCTTGTCGGCCACGTCCAGGTGCTTCCAGCGCTTCGGGTCCTGGGTGGCCACGCCGGTCGGGCAGCGGTCGTTGTGGCAGCTCTGCGACTGGATGCAGCCCAGCGCGAACATGAAGCCGCGCCCGGCGTTGCACCAGTCCGCGCCCATCGCCATGGTGCGGGCGATGTCGAAGGCGCTGATGATCTTGCCGGCGGCGCCGACCCGGATGCGGTCGCGCAGGTCCAGGCCGACCAGCGTGTTGTGGACCAGCAGCAGCGCCTCGTGCATGGGGACGCCGACGTGGTCGATGAACTCGGCCGGCGCCGCGCCGGTGCCGCCTTCCGCGCCGTCCACCACGATGAAATCCGGCAGCAGCCCGGTCTCGCGCATGGCCTTGGCGATGCCGAACCACTCCCAGGGGTGGCCGATCGCCAGCTTGAAGCCGGTCGGCTTGCCGCCGGAGAGTTCACGCAGGCGGGCGACGAACTGCAGCAGCTCGACCGGGGTGGAGAACGCCGAATGCTTCGCCGGCGACACGCAGTCGTGCCCCATCGGCACGCAGCGCGTAGCCGCGATTTCCGCGCTGACCTTGGCCGCCGGCAGCACGCCGCCATGGCCGGGCTTGGCGCCCTGCGACAGCTTCACTTCGATCATCTTCACCTGCGGCGCGCGGGCGTTCTCGGCAAAGCGCGCCTCGCTGAACCGCCCCTGTTCGTCGCGGCAGCCGAAGTAGCCGGAGCCGATCTCCCAGACCAGGTCGCCGCCCTTCTCCCGGTGGTACGGCGAGATCGAACCCTCGCCGGTGTCGTGATAGAAGTTGCCGCGCCGCGCGCCTTCGTTCAGCGCGCGTACCGCGTTGGCCGACAGCGCGCCGAAGCTCATCGCCGAGATGTTGAACACGCTCGCCGAGTACGGCTGCGCCGACGCCGCGCCGATGACGACGCGGAAATCGTGCGAATCCACGTGCGCCGGCGCCATCGAGTGGTTGATCCACTCATAGTCCACGCCGTACACGTCCTGCTGGCTGCCGAACGGCACCACGTCCATCACGCCCTTGGCGCGCTGGTAGACCAGCGACCGCTGCTGGCGCGAGAACGGCACCTCGGCGGTATCGCCTTCGATGAAGTACTGGCGGATTTCCGGGCCCACCGATTCCAGCCCGTAGCGGAAGTGCGCCAGCACCGGGTAGTTGCGGCGCAGCGTGCTGCGCGTCTGCAGCAGGTCCCACGTGCCCAGCAGCGCCAGCGCGCCGAAGACCGCGGCGCCCCACCAGGCGGCGGGCCAGAACCACGCCAGCACCAGCGAAGCGGCCGCCAGCGACACGCAGGCGACGAAGGCGAGGTAACGCTGCATCCGGCAGTCTCCCGTGGGCCAGTCCCGATTCTATGCCAAGCCCTGCGACGGCATGCCGCAGGCCTGCCGCACCGCCGCGCAAGATTGATCCGGATCAATGCCCGCGGACGCCGGCGGTGAGAGCTTGGCGCCACCACAACCGGGGAGAGACCGACATGCATCCGATCCTGCGCGAGATCCTGCTGGAGCCGGTGGGCTGGCTGGCCATCGGCGGCAGCATCGTCATGGTGGGCATCAGCGTCTTCGTGGCGCTGTTCGTGCGCCGCAAGGTGCGCGAGGAAGAGAAGAAGCGGCAGCGCTGACGCGGCGCGGCGGTGGTGCCCGGAGCCGGAATCGAACCGGCATGGCCTTGCGGCCGGCGGATTTTAAGTCCGATGCGTCTACCAGTTTCGCCATCCGGGCCCGCCGATAGCCTGCCTCAGTCCCGCCGCCTTGGAAAGCGCCGGCCGCCGGCGCGCCGTCCGGCGACGGCGCCACGAACGGCGAAGCCCCGCGGACGGGGCTTCGTGCATGCTCCCTGCGGAGCGGATATGGAGCGGGAAACGAGACTCGAACTCGCGACCCCGACCTTGGCAAGGTCGTGCTCTACCAACTGAGCTATTCCCGCGTGGAAGGACCGTTGCGGTCCCTCGTGTTTGGAGGCCTGGGTCGGAATTGAACCGGCGTACGCGGATTTGCAGTCCGCTGCATGACCACTCTGCCACCAGGCCGATGGCGACCGCGCCAGACTGGCGCAATCACGGCGCTTTTTCAAGGCGCCCGCAAAACAAAACCCCGCATGCGGGGTTCTGTCGTTGCTTCTTGCGAAGCGAATCTGGAGCGGGAAACGAGACTCGAACTCGCGACCCCGACCTTGGCAAGGTCGTGCTCTACCAACTGAGCTATTCCCGCGTCGAGAGAGGCGAAATTGTAGCGTGTTCTCCGGGCCTGTCAACAGGCTTCTTCTCCCCTTCGCGCAGGATCGGCCACGCCGCCAGCAGGTACTGGATGCCGGACCAGAGCGTCAGCAGGGCGGCGATGGCGAGCAGCCAGTCGCCGATCAGGAACACCCAGCGCCCCATCCAGATGTCCGCCAGCTGCGTGGCGCCCGGGGTGGAGGCGTACAGCAGGCAGGACAGCGCCACCATCTGCACGATGGTCTTGATCTTGCCCAGCGCCGCGACCTTGACGGTGGCGCGCTGACCCAGTTCCGCCATCCACTCGCGCAGGGCGGAGACGGCGATCTCGCGGCCGACGATGACCGCCGCCCAGATCGCCATCCACATGGTCGGGTTGTCCTGCACGATCAGGAACAGCGACACCGCCACCATCAGCTTGTCGGCCACCGGGTCGAGGAAGGCGCCGAACGCCGAATAGAGGTGGTAGCGGCGCGCGATCCAGCCGTCCAGCCAGTCGGTGACCGCGGCCAGCACGAAGATGAAGGCCGCCGCGAAATTGGTCCACGGATACGGCAGGTAGAACACCAGCACCAGCACCGGGATCAGCACGATCCGCAGCAAGGTGAGCCAGGTGGGAACGGTCAACTTCATCTCGCGCTTACTCGATTCCTGCCCCGGGGGACGGCAGCCCGTGCAGGTTAGCGTAGATTCGCTCGGCCAGCGCGGCGTTCACGCCCTCGACCCGCGCGATCTCGTCGGCGCCGGCGGCCTTCAGGCCCGCCAGGCCGCCGAAGTGCTTGAGCAAGCTGGCGCGGCGGCGCGGGCCGATGCCGGGGATGTCCTCCAGCTTGCTGGTCATGCGCGCCTTCTGCCGCTTGCCGCGATGGCCGGTGATCGCGAACCGGTGCGCCTCGTCGCGCACCTGCTGGATCAGCTGCAGCGCCGGCGACGCCGCGCCCGGCCGCACTTCGCGGCCGTCGGGCAGCACCAGCGCCTCGTGGCCCGCGCGGCGCTCGGCGCCCTTGGCCACGCCGACCAGGGTCACGCCGTCCACGCCCAGGTCGGCCAGCGCCGACCGGGCCTGCGCCAGCTGGCCGGCGCCGCCGTCGATCAGCAGCACGTCGGGCAGCACGCCGCCCTCCTCCACCGCGCGGCGGAAGCGGCGCTCGATGGCCTGGTGCATGGCCGCGAAGTCGTCGCCGGGCGTGATGCCGGTGATGTTGTAGCGGCGGTACTGCGACCGCACCGCGCCGTTGGCGTCGAACACCACGCACGAGGCGACCGTCGCCTCACCCATCGTGTGGCTGATGTCGAAGCACTCGATGCGCCGGGCCGGTTCAGGCAGGCCCAGCAGCTCCTTCAGCGCCTCGCTGCGCGCGGTCTGCGCGTTGCGGCTGGTCAGCTCGGTGACCAGCGCGATCTCCGCGTTCCTCCGCGCCAGGTCCAGGTAGCCGGCGCGCTCGCTGCGCACGTTCCACTTCAGCTGGACCTTGCGGCCCGCCGCCGCGGCCAGCGCGTGCTCGATCAGCTCGGCCTCGGCGATCTCGCGGTCCAGCACGATCTCCTGCGGTGCCGGCTGTTCGGCGTAGTACTGCGAGACGAACGCGCCCAGCACTTCCTCCGCGCTGTCCTCGCCGTTGGTCTTCGGGAAGAAGGTGCGCGTGCCCAGGTTGCGGCCGTCGCGGAACGCCAGCAGCAGCACGCAGGCCTGGCTGCCCTGCATGGCGCAGGCCAGCACGTCCAGGTCGGCGGCGTGGCCGTCCACGTACTGGCGCGCCTGCAGGCTGCGGATGGAGCCGATCAGGTCGCGCAGGCGCGCGGCCTGCTCGAACTCCAGGTCCGCGCTCGCCTTCTCCATCGCCGCGGCCAGTTCCTGCGCCAGGTCGTCGCTGCGGCCGTCCAGGAACATCGCCGCGCGCCGCACCGACTCGGCGTAGTCGGCCTGCTCCACCAGGTCCACGCACGGCGCGCTGCAGCGGCCGATCTGGTACTGCAGGCACGGCCGCGAGCGGTTGCGGAACACACTGTCCTCGCAGTTGCGGATGCGGAACAGCTTCTGCATCAGGTTCAGCGTCTCGCGCACCGCGCCGGCGCTGGGATACGGGCCGAAGTAGCGCCCCGGCACGGCGCGCGCGCCGCGGTGGAAGGCGATCCGCGGCCACTGCTCATGCGTGAGCATCACGTAGGGATAGCTCTTGTCGTCGCGCAGCAGCACGTTGTAGCGCGGCGTCAGCGACTTGATCAGCTGGTTCTCCAGCAGCAGCGCCTCGGCCTCGGTGCGGGTGACGGTCACGTCCATGCGCGCGACCTGGGTCAGCATGGACAGGATGCGCGGCGACTTCGGCGAACTGGTGAAGTAGCTGGCCACGCGCTTGCGCAGCGCGCCGGCCTTGCCGACATACAGCAGGCTGTCGTCGGCGGCGTACATGCGGTACACGCCGGGCGCCGTGCTCAGGCCGGCCGCGAAGGCCTTGCCGTCGAATTCCGCCTGGGGACTGCCGCTCATTCGTCGATCGGGACGTGGCTCAATTCACCGGTGGCGATATCGTAGCGCAGCACCGCGTGGGCATCGGTCTCGGCGATCCACACCGCGCCGGCGGCGACCGACAGGCCCGCGGGGCCGTGCAGCGGGCGCGGCAGCGACACCGTGGTCAGCTCGCCGCCGCCCAGGCGCAGCGTGCGCAGGCTGCCGTTGCCGCTGTCGGCGATCCACATGACCGGCGCGTCCGGGCTCAGCGCGATCGCCTGCGGGTGCTGCAGCCGGGCGCTGTCGCGCGGCCCGTCCTCGGCGCCGAAGACCCAGGCGCCCTGCCCGATCAGCGTCTGCACGACGTCGCCGCGCAACTGCACGGAACGCACCGCCGAGCCGACCGCGTCGCAGACGTACAGCGTCTGCAGCACGCTCGCCAGTCCCGTGGGCTGGGCGAACGCGGCCATCGGCCCGCTGCCGTCGCGGACGTCGAGCTGCCCGGAGCCCGCACGCGCGCGCAGGTCGCGGGTGCCCAGGTCGTAGCTCCAGATGCGGTTGTCGCCGGCCATCGCCAGGTAGATCTGGTTGTTGTTCACCACCAGCGCCTGCGGCTGGCTGAGCGGCACGTTGCGCGGCACGTCCACCACGCCTTCGGCCGGTTCGCCCGCGCGGCCGTTGCCGCACAGCGTGTCCACGCTGCTGGTGGCCAAGTTGATGCGGCGCAGGGCATGGTTACCGGTATCGGCCACGTACAGCGACTCGCGCACCAGCGCCAGGCCCTGCGGGCGGCGGAAGGCGGCGTGGTTGAGCTCGCCGTCGGCGAGGTCGGGCGTGCCCATGCCGAACTGGCGGATGACCCGGCCGTGGTGGTTGCATTCGAGCACGCGGTGGTGGCCGGTGTCGGCCACGAACAGGCGGTCCGGGGTGGCGACCAGGCCGGTCGGGAAGTTCAGCGGCATCCGCGGCTCGGGCCGGGTTTCGCGGAAGCTGCGCAGGTCGTCGTCCGGCGGCGCCCGCAGGCCGTCGCACAGGCGGCCGATCTGCCGTTCCAGGTCGGCCAGGCCATCGGCGCCCACCGCCCGGTGGCGCACCTGCCCTTCGCCATCGATCAGCAGGACGGTCGGCCAGGATTCGACGCCGAAGCGCTGCCAGGCCACCCAGTCGGCGTCGTGCGCCAGCGGCAGCGCGTTGCCGTGCCGGCGCAGGCGCTTGAGCGCCTGCTGCGGGTCGCGCTCGCTGTCGAAGCGCGGCACGTGGATCGCCAGCGCCTGCAGCCGGCCCAGGTAGCGGGCCTGCAGCAGGGCCAGGTCGTTCAGCCGTTGCGCGCACCAGGCCGACGCGCCGTTGACGAAGGCCAGCGCGACGATGCGGCCGCGCTGCTCGTACAGCGTGGTCGCCGGGGCGTTCAGCCATTGCAGGCCGCGCGGCAGTTCGGGAGCCAGGGTCATGTCCGTCATCGTCCGTGATTATGCCCAAGTCTCATCCGGCGGAGAGCCGGGCCACGACCGCCTGTGCCGCGGAATCGACCAGTCGCCAGACCCGCCGGAAGTCCTCCGGACCGCCCGTATAGGGGTCCGGCACCTCGCCGCCGGGCTGCACGCCGGCCCAGTCCAGCAGCAGCGCGACCCGTTCCCGCCGCGGCGGCGGCGCCAGGCGCAGTACGTCGCGCAGGTTGGCACGGTCGGCGCAGAGCAGCCAGTCGAAGGCGTCGAAATCGCCGGCGGCCAACTGCCGGGCGCGCTGCCCGCCGATGTCCACGCCGTATCCGTGAGCGCAGGCGATCGCGCGCCGGTCCGGCGGCTCGCCCGCGTGCCAGCCGCCGGTGCCGGCGGACGCCACTTCGACGCGACCGGCCAGCGGCGAGGCCGACAGCCGGGCGCGCAGCGCGCCCTCGGCCATCGGCGAACGGCAGATGTTGCCCAGGCAGACGACCAGCAGCTTCACGCCTGCGCCCGCAGGCGCGCTTCCGCGCGCGCCAGGTCCTCCGGCGTGTCCACGCCCGGCGGGAACGGTTCCGGCGCCAGCGCCACGGCGATGCGATGGCCGGCTTCCAGCACCCGCAGCTGCTCCAGCGACTCGATCTGTTCCAGCCGCCCCGGCGGCATCGCCGAGAACCGGCGCAGGAACCCGGCCCGGTAGGCGTAGATGCCGATGTGGCGCAGCCACGGGCCGTCCGGCAGGACGTCGCGCGACTGCGCGAACGCGTCGCGGTGCCAGGGGATCGGCGCGCGGCTGAAGTACAGCGCATCGCCGCCGGCGGCGCGCACCAGCTTGACCGTGTTGGGGTCGAACAGCGTGGCGGCGTCCTCGACCGGCGCCGCCAGCGTGGCCATCTCGGCGCCGCTGAACGCCAGCGCATCGGCCACGGCGCGGATGCCCGCCGGCGGCGCGAACGGTTCGTCGCCCTGCAGGTTCACCACCAGCGCGTCGTCGGCCCAGCCGGCGATGTCGGCGCATTCGGCCAGGCGGTCGCTGCCGGAGGCGTGCCGCTCGGACGTCATCGCCACGCGCACCTCGTTCGCCTGCAGGGCGTCGCGGATGCGGGCGTCGTCGGTGGCCACCCACACTTCGCGGGCGCCGGCCGCCAGCGCGCGCCGCGCCACGTGCACGACCAGCGGGATGCCGCCGAGCGGGCGCAGCGGCTTGCCCGGCAGGCGGGAGGCGGCGTAGCGGGCGGGAATGGCGACGATGAAATCGGTCATCGGAATGCGGGCCAGGAAAGGAGGGGGAAGATCACCGCGCGCCGGCCTTCGGCGCCGCGGCGCGGCCGAGCCGGTCCAGCAACGCGACCCAGAACGCCTCCGGCAGCTTCGCCGCCACCGGCACGCTGTAGAACCAGTCGTTGGCGAACGCGGCGCATTTCACCGCGTCCTTCTCGGTCATGAGCACCGGCAGCTCGCTGCCGAACGCGAAGTCCTCTGCGCGGTACGCGTGGTGGTCGGCGAAGGCGTGCGGCACGACGCCCAGCCCCTGCGCGCGCAGCATGGCGAAGAAGCGGCCCGGGTTGCCGATGCCGGCCACGGCGTGCACGCGCTGGCCGGCGAAGGCGGACAGTGGCTTCGGCCGGCCGCCGCGCAGCGGCAGCGCATCGTCGGCCTGCAGGTGCATCGGCCACTCGCCGAACGCCGCCGTGGCGTCCGGCGACGGCAGGTTGACCACGCGGAAGCCGCAGTCCGCAGCGCGCGCGGCCGGCTCGCGCAACGGGCCGGCGGGCATCAACCGGCCGTTGCCGTAGCGGCGCGCGCCGTCGATCACCTCGATCTCCACGTCGCGCCGCAAGCGGTAGTGCTGCAGGCCGTCGTCGCAGACCACCACGTCGCAGCCGGCGGCCGCCAACGCCTTCGCCGCCGCGACGCGGTCGCGGTCCACCCGCACCCGCGTCCCGGTATGGCGCGCGATCAGGACGGGTTCGTCGCCGCCGTCTTCCGGCGGCGTCGCCGCGTCCACCCAGCGCGCCTGCGCTTCGTCGCGACGGCCATAGCCGCGGCTGGCCACGCCAGGCCTGAAGCCCGCCGCGCGCAGCCGCTGCACCAGCGCGATGGTCAGCGGAGTCTTGCCGGTGCCGCCGGCGGTGATGTTGCCCACCACCACGACCGGCACGCCGATGCGGTGCCGGCGCAGCAGGCCGGCGCGGTACAGCCGCAGGCGCAGCCCGACCAGCGCGCCGTACACGCCGGCCAGCGCGCGCGCCCACAGCGGGACCGGCGCGTCGCCAAACCAGTACTCGGGGAGCTGCGGCATCGCGCGGTGGCTCACCCCGCGTCGCCCTCGCGGAACTGCATCTGGTACAGATGCGCGTACAGCCCGCCGCGGGCCAGCAGTTCGGCGTGCGTGCCCTGCTCCACCAGCCGGCCCTGGTCCAGCACCAGCACCTGGTCGGCGTGCTCGATGGTCGACAGGCGGTGGGCGATGACCAGCGTGGTACGGTCGGGCATCAGCTTCTGCAGCGCGTTCTGCACCAGCCGCTCGGATTCGTTGTCCAGCGCCGCGGTGGCCTCGTCCAGGATCAGGATCGGCGCGTCCTTGAGCATCGCGCGCGCGATCGCCAGGCGCTGCCGCTGGCCGCCGGACAGGCGGCCGCCCTTGTTGCCGATCGGCGCCTGCAGGCCCTCGGGCAGTTCCTGCACGAACTCCATCGCGTTGGCGCCGCGCACGGCGTCCTCCATCGCGACGGCCCCGGCGCCCTGCAGTTCGCCGTAGGCGACGTTGGCGGCGACGGTGCCGTCGAACAGCATCACCTGCTGCCCCACCAGCGCGATCTGCCGGCGCAGGTCGGCCAGCCGGTAGTCCTGCAGCGGATGGCCGTCGAGCAGGATCTGCCCGGACTCGGCCTCGTAGAAGCGCGGGATCAGCTTGATCAGCGTGGACTTGCCGCTGCCGGAACGGCCGACGATGGCGGTGACGGTGCCCGGGCGCGCAGTGAAGCTGATGCCTTCCAGCGCCGGCCGGCTCTGGCCCGGGTAGCGGGTGGTGATGTCGCGGAACTCGAGCAGGCCCTGCGCGCGGTCGAGCGCGCGCGTGCCCGAGTCCCGTTCGTCCCCCGCGTCCAGCACGGAGAACAGGCGCTGGGCGGAGGCCACGCCCCGCTGCAGCATGTTCTGCACGTTGGTCAGCTGCTTGAGGGCCGGGATGATGGCCATCATCGAGATCATCAAGGTGACGAAGCCACCGGCCGTCAGCCGCCCGGCGATGGCTTCCCGCCCGGCGAAGAACAGCAGAAGCGCCAGCCCGACGGCGCCCATCAGCTGCACCATCGCCGAGGAGATGCTGCGGGTGGCCTCGACCTTCATCGCCAGCTTGAGGTTCGCCTCCGCCAGGCCCGCATAGCGGGCAAGTTCGTTCTGCTGGGCGCCGTAGATCTTGACTTCCTGCTGGTTGGACAGCGCCTGGTCGGCGGCCTGCATCATCTCCGCGCCGCTCTCCTGGATGCGGTGGCTGATGCGCCGGTAGCGCTTGGCCACCCGGTCCATCACCCACGACAACGGCGGCGCCATGACCAGGATCGCCAGCGTGACCTGCCAGCTGGTCCAGAACATCACCACCAGCGCGGCGACCACCTGCAGCGCCTGCTGCAGCATCACCTTCATCGCGTCGACCGCGGCCTGCGCCATCTGGTCCGCGTCCGAGCCCAGGCGCACCAGCATGGCCGGCACCGGTTCGGTATCGAAGCGCAGCCCCGGCAGCCGGAGGTACTTGCCCAGCACCTTCACGCGCACGTCGCGGGCGATGCTGCGCGCCGCCTTGCCCATGCCCATGTCGGTGACGTAGCCGGCGATGCCGCGGATGACGAACAGGCCGACGATGGCCAGCGGCAACAGCAGGCTCTTGGCCTTGTCGCGATCGATGAAGGTCTCGTTGACCACCGGCTCCATCAGCTTGCTGAAGGCGCCGCCCGCGGCCGCCTCGATCAGCATGCCGACGGCCGCCAGCGCCAGCAGCCCGCGATACGGCCGCGCGAAGCCCATCAGCCGCTTGTAGACCTGCCAGGCCGACCCGTCGCTCACGGCTGCGCCTCCGGCGCGGTGGCGATGTTGATCTTGCGGAACCCGAGCTGGCCCAGCGCGTCCAGCGCCGTCACCACCGCCTGGTGCGGCGTGCGGGCGTCGGCGCGCAGCAGCACGGGACGGGAACGGTCGCTGCCCGCCACCTGCTGCAGGGTCTGCTTGAGGGCGTCGATGTCGGGGCGCAGCACTTCGTGCTCGTCCACGAAGTAGCGGCCGTCGGCATTGACCAGCACGCTGAGCGCCTTCGCCTGCGCGGCCACCGGCTCGCCGGCGGCGCTGGGCAGCTGCAGTTGCAGCATCGAGCGCGCGTCGAAAGTCGTGGTGATGACGAAGAAGATGATCAGCACCAGGATCACGTCGATCAACGGCACCAGGTTGATCTCGGGCTCTTCCTGCGCGCGGTCGTCGCGGATGCGCATGCGCCGGCCTCAGGCGCTGGCCGGCGCCGGGGCGACCACGCCGGACGGGCGCGCCACCGGGCGGGGATGGCGGGCTTCCAGCGCGTCGACCAGCGCCGTGGCTTCCTTTTCCATCTCCATCACGTAGCCGGTGACCTTGCCGCGGAAATAACGGTGGAACAGCAGCGCCGGGATCGCCACGATCATGCCGGCCGCGGCGCACACCAGCGCCTTGCCGATGCCGCCGGCCAGCGCGTTGACGTCGCCCACGCCGCTGTCCTGGATGCCCAGGAACATCTGGATCATGCCCACCACCGTGCCCAGCAGGCCCAGCAGCGGGCCGGCGGAGGCGATGCTGCCGAGGGCGTTGAGGAACTTCTCCATCCGGTGGACCACGTGGCGGCCGGTGTCCTCGATGCGCTCGCGGATCTGGTCGCGCGGCTTGCTGCGCACGTCCAGCGCGGCGGCCAGTAGTTCACCCAGCGGCGAGTTGCGGCGCAGGGAGTCGATGTGGGCCGGTTCCAGTTGGCCGCGGGCGGCCCAGGCGCGCACTTCCTCGCCCAGCCCGGGCGGCAGGATCTCCTTGCGGCGCAGCGACCAGAAGCGTTCCACCACGATGGCCAGGGCCAGCACGCCGAGCAGCAGCAGCGGGATCATCGGCCAACCGCCAGCCTTCACCAGTTCCAGCACGTTCAGTCCTCCGGCGCATCGGGCCGTCCTTCTTCCAGCCGATAGGATAGCCCACCGGCCCGCTGGCGCCGTACGGCGTCCCACCAGCGCGGCCGGTCGTGACGCCGTTCACGCACCTGCGGCCCGCCGGCGCCCAGCCATACGCGCAGCGCCCCGCCGGACTGGGTGTCCAGCACCTCCGCCCCGGCCCGCCGCCAGCGCTCGGCCACGGCGGCCCGCGGATGCCCGAAGCGGTTGCCCGCCCCGCTGGAGTTCAGCGCCAGTCGCGGCGCGGTGGCGGCGACGAACGCCGGATCGGAGGAGCCGGCGCTGCCGTGGTGCGGCAGGACCACCACCTCCGCGCGCAGCGCGGCGGCGTCGCGGTGGACCAGGCCGCGCTCAACGACCGCGCCGATGTCGCCGGGCAGCAGCGCACCGCCATGCGGCGTGTCCACCTTCAGCACGCAACTGGCCTCGTTGCCCAGGTAGGGAAAATACGGACCGGGGTGCAGGAAACGGAAGCGCACGCCGTCCCACGTCCACGACGCGCCCGCGACGCACGGCGCCTGCGCCTGCACCGGGCTGCCCGGGGGCGCCAGCACCGTGTCCACGGGAAGACTGCGGCGGACGGCGGCGGCCCCGCCGGCATGGTCGTTGTCGCCGTGGCTGACCACCAGCGCCTGCAGCCGCCGCGTGCCAAGGGCGCGCAACGCCGGCACCACCGCGCGCTCGCCTGCATCGAAGCCCTCGTCGACGGCTGGCCCCGCGTCGAACAGCAGCGCATGGCGCGCGGTGCGGACCAGCACGGCCAGTCCCTGCCCCACGTCGACCACCACCAGTTCCACCTCGCCCTCGCGCGGCAGTTCACGGTCCGGCCACAGCAGGGGCAGCCAGAGCAGCAGCGCCAGCGGCTTGCCCGGCACGCCGCGCGGCAGCAGCAGCCAGAAGCCTCCGGCCAACGCCAGCCACAGCGCCCAAGGCGGGCTTTCCGGCAGCCACCACAGAGCGAAAGGATGCTGCGCCATCCTGTCGAAGAGCCACCAGCTCGGCTCGAAGCAAGCCGCCGCCAGGCGCCAAGCCCACGCCCCGGCCCCGGGATGCACGCCTTCCAACCCGGTCCCTAGCAACGACAGCGGCACCACCACCAGGCTCCACCACGGAATCGCCAGCAGGTTGGCCAGCGGCCCGGCCAGCGAGGCCTGCCCGAACAGCAGTGCGGTGAACGGCAGCAGGCCCACCGTGGCGACGCCCTGCGCCGGCAGGAAGGCCTTCGCCCAATGCTGCGATGCCGGCAGGCACCAGGCCAGCCAGGCCACGCCACCGAAGCTGAGCCAGAAACCCGCCGCCAGCAGCGACAGGGGATCGAACGCCAGCACCGCGAGCATCGCCAGCGCCAGCGTGTCCACCACCCGCACGTGGCGCCGCCCCAGCCGCGCCAGCACCACCACCGCGATCATCAGCACCGTGCGGACCGTCGGCAGCGCGAACCCCGCCACCGCCGCATAGCCCAGCGCACCCGCCAGCGCCAGCGCCCCCGTCGCCTGCGGCCGCGGCACCCGACAGGACAACGCGGGAAACAGCCGCCACGCGCCGGCGCCGGCCAGGGCGAAGAACCCGGCCACCAGGCCGACGTGGAAACCGGAGATCGCGATCAGGTGGGTCAGGCCCACCGCGCGGAGCGCATGCCAGTCCGCATCCTCCAGGCCACGCGTGTCGCCCAGCGCCAGCGCCTGCACGAACCGCGCGGAGGTCCCCGGCACGGCGCGCCCGATCCTCGCGGACATGGCATCGCGCCAGGCATCGATCCCCTCCGCGCCGGCCAGCCTGCGCGCCTGCCCGGGATCGCGCACGTACCCGGTCGCACCGATGCGTTGTGCTGCCGCATGGCGCTCGGCATCCGCGCCACCCGGATTGGCCAGGCCGCGCGGCGCGCGCACGCGCACCTGGAAGCGCCAACGTTCGCCGGCGCCCAGCTGCGTGCGCGGCCCCGGTGCCGTCGCACCGAAGTCGTCGTACCACGCCAGCCGGAGCAACCGTCCCCGCAGCGGCGCAGCCTGTCCCGGCGCATCGTCCACGCGCAACAGGAAGCGCGTGCGCCGCGCCTGTGGTTCCGGCAATCCCACCACCTGCCCGACGACCGCCACCTCGCGCCCTTCCCAGTCCACGGGCAACTGCGCGTCCAGCGCCCATGCGGCATGCAACCCGGCCCACGCGAAACCCGCCAGCGCGGCGCCCAGCCAACGCCAGCGCGAAGGCAAGCACCATCCCACGAGCCCCGATCCGAGGCCGACCCACAGCACCGCGACCGGCGGCAACGCAGGACGCCACATCATGCCGATCATCCCGGCCAGCAACGCCACCGTGCAGGCCAGTCCCAGTGGCGGCAGCGGTCGCCCTGGTGCGCCTCCAGTCATCATGTCAGCGGTCCAGCGGACTGAGCATCGCACCCGCGTCGCGGTCGAGGACGTGCGTGCAGATCCGGGTGGTGGCGACGTCCTTGTGCCCGGGCAGTTCCTGCACAGTCCGGATGTCGTAACCGCCTTCGATCAGATGGGTGGCGAAGGAATGCCGCAACGTGTGCGGCGACACCGGCTTGGACAACCCGGCATGCTGGGCCGCCGCCTTGACCGCACGCTGCAGGACGTTTTCATCCAGATGGTGGCGCTTGTACCGGCCGTCGCGGGGATCGGGCAACAAGCGCGCGGCGGGAAACACGTACGGCCATCCAGGCGACCATTCCGCACCCGGATACTTGCGCACAAGCGCCCCGGGCAGCGCGACGCACCCATGGCCGGCCTCGACGTCGCGCTCGTGCTGCACCCGCACCGCATCCAGTTGCGCCTGCAACGCCGGCACCAGCCGGCGCGGCAGCACCGCCCTGCAGTCCTCGCCTCCCTTGCCCTGGCGGACGGTGATCTCGTGGCACGCCAGGTCCACGTCCTTCACCCGCAGGCGCAGGTACTCCATCAGGCGGAGCCCGCTGCCGTACAACAATCCCGCCATCAACGCTTCGCGCCCCGACAGCGCCCGCAACACGCGCATGATTTCGTCCACGGAAAGCACGACCGGCAGCCGTGGCGCACGCTTGGCCCGCACGACGTTTTCCATCCACGGCAATTCCAGCGCCAACACCTCGCGATAAAGGAACAGCAGCGCAGCCAGCGCCTGGTTCTGCGTGCTGGGCGCCACCCGGTCGCGCGTGGCGAGCAGGGGCAGGAACCCCTCGACCTCCACGCCACCCAACTCGCGCGGATGTCGCCGGCGATTGTCGCGGACATACCGGCGGATCCAGTACGGATACGCCTCCTCCGTCCGCAGGCTGTAGTGCTTTACCCGCAAGCGCCGCCGGACCTCCTCAAATAATCCTGGCGCCCGCCCCTCCCCCGACTGCGTTGGCACCTTCGATTCGTCGCTGTCATAGCGCATTGCACCGCTTCCCTGCCGGACAACACGACCACACTCGCATTCCACACCGCGAATCGCATCCACATAATCCCTTGATGCGAATAGGTTTTCAGGCGATTGACGGGTCAGACAATCCCGACACAGAATGATGCTATGCCCTGTTGGGGGGTCTAATAGGCGTTAGGTTGCACGGATGATTTCTCAAGAATCCCCATTTAAGAACATCCCGCAGAACCTAGACCGTAAGCAGGCGTTCTTCATTGACGGCATTCGACATGCCGCTGAGATATGCGATCTATCGTATAAGAGGCTTACCGCCGGGCTTCGCGATATCGCCTTGAAGTCGCAGGGGTCACCGCCAGAATCCTCCTACGCGCCCTTCTTCTTAGATGCATGGGCTTTTGTTGATGCTGCGGATCGCCTCAGATGCCTCTGGGCGAGTCAGCCAAACGCCGACAGTCTTTCCGGCGATTTTTCGCCGGAAGTTCTGCGCCAAGAGCTTGGACCGATTCGCAAAGTTCGCAACATCGCGGATCACATAGCCCAAAGAGCCGATCACGTAGTTTCACTAAACGCTGCTGCGCTCGGCATTCTTGCTTGGGTCACGCTTACTTCTGAGACACTTATCGCAGCAAAGACTTGCATCATCCGTCCCGGATATGCAAATGGATCTTTCAGTGCTCACTTCGCAATTCCCCAAGGCATGCACAATTTGATCAATAGCTGTACTGAGGTAAGAGTTCATGCCGGGGATGAAACAGCAGACCTAACCAAGACCTACAGCAAGATTGTTCAAGTGATTGCCTTTGCAGAGGCTCACCTAAAGATGGAGTTCTCAAAGCCTATTTATTCGCCTCCCAGCGCGGCAGATCTTCTGGCCACTGCCGACCTTGATTTTAAGAGTACTGGCAGTGCAATCTAACAATTCATTCAAGCCAAAGCTGATCCGCGGCGCGGCTACTTAGAGACTCATCCGGCTCCCGGGTTGTATGTCCAAGTTGGTCGCTATCAAAGCGTATCGAACGGACCAACATGGAGGCATGCCGGCACTTCCTTCTATTGGCTGGCAGGAGCGCGGAGCTTTTTTCCCTGAGCACATCGCCTCATCAGAGGCAGAACTCCGTAAACTTTTGGTCAAGTATCTGGCTGGATCGCTCGGGTTAGCGGCCCAACAATTCTTTCAAGCCGAACCCGCTTCGCGGCGCGGCTTAATTCAGACGGCAGCCCTCATGAGAAAATTTATCGCTTTCTTTCTTGCCATTGCACTGCCGGGAGCAGCCAACGCTTGTCAGTGCGCCTTCCCCTTACTCGATACAGAGTCGGTGCGAGATGCAAAGAACATTTTTATCTTCCGACTACTCAGTGCAGAACTGCAACTCGATGGCTCTGATCAGCCACTCACCACCATGGTCACGGGCAGGATCCAGGTCGTCGATACCATTCGCGGCAACACAACGGCAAAAACCATTCGCTACTCAACGCACCAGTGCTGCGGAACGCGCCTTGATGTTGGCAAGTACTATGCAGCCTTTGCGCCAGAGCCTGACTCAGAGTTTCTTGGCAACAATGGAAACTTGCTTGAAGTCGGCGAGACGTATTACCCAAAGAGCGGGTCTCGCACAAAAATTGAATCCGTAATCTCGGGAAGAAGGAGCCTTGAGGAGGCGTTCTCGGAGTACGCGCTCGATCGAACACAGCAGATTCCACGCCCACCGGCACCATACTGCCCAAATGGCAACAAACAAGCTCCATGAGATGAAGCCCAGCAGTTCATTCAAGCCAGTGCCGCTTCGCGGGTCGGCTTGGTTCAGGCATAAGGCCCCTGATGGCACCCATTGTCGATTCCCTACTAGCTCACTCGTCGGACAGATAGATGCAGGCTAGATGGCTATCCCGGCTATCGCCTGCTTCTCTCGAACAGAATGAACACCCATGACTACGGATACAAAAGTTAAAGGACCAGCTTCGTACTTCCCATCCATCGAAAAGACCTACGGCAAGCCCGTCGATCATTGGTTCAAGATCCTCGATTCTGTCCAAGACAAGACGCACATTGAGCAAGTCGCTTTCCTCAAGACCGAGTACGAGATCGGGCACGGCCACGCTAATGCTCTTGTCGCTTACCGCAAGGCCCGTCACGGGGCCTAACAGTTTATTCAAGCCAACGCCGCTTCGCGGCGCGGCTTAGTTCAGGCGCTATGCCGCATGAGACCTCCGCATGCCATTGCAGCGGTTGTTGGATCGGCATGGGCACTGCTAGTGCTCGGCGGAACGGCTGCTGTACGGCAAGCAAGGCTTCAATACCTACCTCCTGACATACTTGCCGGACGAGCCAGCTACTACCTGTACTTTCCTCTTGCCGTGCTTGTCCTCGTAGCTTGCGCATGGCTACTCAGTCGCTACCGTTCGACCAGATTCGTTGCATACGCAGTCTACGTGCTAGCCGCAATTGCGCTGCCCTGCTACCTTCTTTTCTACACAGGTGGCGTGTAGTACGGCCTAACAATTCACTCGGAATGACGCTGCTACGCGGTTCGGCTCAACTCAAACGCCAGCGGGAGGCGTCATGCAGAAGGAAGACTACTGGTTCGCCGCACGAAGGTACGGCTGGGGTTGGGGCCTGCCTGTCCGGTGGCAGGGTTGGCTCGTCTACGGTGCGGCCGTGCTGTTGCTGGTATCCGTCTTCTTCGTATTTCCACCGACCGTGGACCTCGTACCTTTCCTGATCGGCACCTGGAGCGTGATCCTGGTGCTGGTCGCCATATGCAGCCTCAAGGGCGAGCCCCCGCGCTGGCGTTGGGGCAAGTAGACGCCGCGTAACGCCCCGCCTAGGTCGATGCGGCTCGCGTCATCGCGGGTTGCCTGGCCTTCCCTTCCAGGCCGCCTGTTGCCATTCATCGGTTCGCCAAGGCTGCTTCCGGGATCCGCAACGGCCTGACCTCAGGGCCTCGGGATGCAGGAGCGCCGGCATCCGCCGCCGCAGGCCTTGCCCGCCAAGCACCGTTGCCCAACAATCCACTCCAGCCGACCCGCTTCCCGGATCGGCTTCATCCACGGCGTGCGCCCAACCCAGGAATTCCGATGGCCGATCCCTACAATTCCTCGACCATCCGGCCGGCAGTTTCGCCGCTGACCGATGCGATGGTGACGACGGCGCCGGAACTGCCCGGCTACCGGGTCGTGCGCAACCTGGGCCTGGTGCGCGGCATCACGGTCAGGTCGCGCTCCATCGTCGGCAATTTCCTCGGCGGGCTGCAGACGCTGTTCGGCGGCAACATCACCATCTACACCGAGTTGTGCGAGCAGGCTCGGCACGAGACGTACCGGGACATGGTGCAGCATGCCCGGCAGTTGGGCGCCAACGCCATCATCGCGGTGCGGTACGACGCCACCGAGCTCATGTCCGGCCTGACCGAGGTGCTGTGCTACGGCACGGCAGTGGTCGCCGAGCCGCGCGACGGCTGATCGTCCGAGGCACTCCGCGGCGCGGCCGGCCTTCGGTATTCCCGCAATCTTCCAGGAGAACGCCATGTCCACCGTCCTGCGCAACATCCTCGCCGTGGTCGCCGGCCTCTTCGTCGGCAGCCTGGCCAACATGGCGCTGGTCTCGCTGGGGCCGGCGCTGATACCGCCGCCCGCGGGCGCGGACACCACCACCGCGGAAGGCCTGCGGCAGGCGATCCACCTGTTCGAGCCGCGGCATTTCGTCATGCCCTTCCTCGCCCATGCCGTCGGCACGTTCGCGGGCGCACTGGTCGCTTACCTGGTCGCCGCCAGCCACAGGGCGACGTTCGCCTGGGCGATCGGCGCCGTCTTCCTCTGCGGCGGCATCGCCGCGAGCGCCATGATCCCCGCGCCGGCATGGTTCATCGCCTGCGACCTGGTGTTCGCCTATCTGCCGATGGCCTGGCTGGCGATCCGTGCAGGCGCCTTCCTGGGGCGCAAGCGCGCCGCCTGAGCCGGGCGTACGAAGCGAGCGCCGCGCCATCGCGGCGCCGGTGCGGTTCAGACGACGTCGCGGGCCAGTTCGCGCAGCTTGCCTTCGTGCAGTTCCAGCACGCGGTCCAGCCGGCGCGCCAGGCGGCGGTCGTGGGTCACCAGCGCCAGGCTGGTCTTCTGCGCGCGGTTGAGTTCCAGCATCAGTTCGAACACGGTGGCCGCGGTCTTCTCGTCCAGGTTGCCGGTGGGCTCGTCGCCCAGCACGCAGGCGGGCTGGTTGACCAGGGCGCGCGCCACCGCCGCGCGCTGGCGCTCGCCGCCGGACAGTTCGCCCGGCTTGTGCGCCAGGCGGTGGCCCAGGCCGACCGATTCCAGCAGCGCCTTCGCCTTGCCGGAGGCCGCCGCGGCGTCGGCGCCGCCCAGCATCACCGGCATCATGACGTTCTCGAGCGCGGTGAATTCCGGCAGCAGGTGGTGGAACTGGTAGACGAAGCCCAGCGAGCGGTTGCGCAACTGGCCGCGCGCGGCGTCGGACAGGGCCGACATCTTCTGGCCGGCCACGTAGACCTCGCCCGACGTAGGCGTGTCCAGGCCGCCCAGCAGGTGCAGCAGCGTGCTCTTGCCGGCGCCGGACGCGCCGACGATGGCCACCGTCTCGCCGGGCTGCACGGTGAGTTCCAGGCCGTCGAACACCGGCGTGTGCAGCTTGCCTTCGGCGTAGGTCTTGCCGAGCGCCTCGGCGTGGATGACGGCGCTGCCCGCGGCATCGCCCGTGCGGATGGGGTCATTCATAGCGCAAGGCCTCGGCCGGCTGCGTGCGCGCGGCGCGCCACGCGGGATAGATCGTGGCGAGGAAGCTCATGGCCAGCGCCACGGCCGCGATCGCCACCACTTCGCTGGCGCTCAGTTCGTACGGCAGGCCGGTGATGTAGTACACGTCCGGCGGCAGCAGGGTCACCTTGAAGACCGCCTCGATGGCGGCCAGGATGTATTCGAGGTTGATGGTCAGCAGGATGCCGCCGACCACGCCCAGCACCGTGCCCATCACGCCGATCAGCACGCCTTGCACCATGAACACCTGCATCACCCCGCGCGGGGTCAGGCCCAGCGTGCGCAGGATGGCGATGTCGGCCTGCTTGTCGGTCACCAGCATGACCTGCGAGTTCACCAGCGAGAACGCGCCCATCAGGATGATGAAGGACAGCAGGATGCCCATCACCGTCTTCTCCATCTTCAGCGAGTGGTAGAGGTTGGCGTTGTCGCTGGTCCAGTCGCTGATCCGGTACGGCCCGTGCAGGCGCAGCGCCAGGTCGCGCGCCACGTCCCAGGCCTGGTACATGTCGTGCAGCTTCAGCCTCACGCCGGTGACACCCTCGCCCATCCGCAGCACGCGCTGCAGGTCGCCCATGTGGACCAGCGCCAGGTTGCGGTCCACGTCGTTGTGGCCGACGGAAAAGGTGCCGGTGACGGTGAAGCGCTTGATCTTGGGCATCGCGCCCATCGGCGTGCCCTGGAAGTCGCCCGCGGTCACCACCACGCTGTCGCCGACGCCCACGCGCAGCCACGCCGCCAGGTCCTGCCCCAGCAGGATGTGGAACTCGCCCGGCTCCAGCGAATCCAGCGTGCCGGTCTTCATCTTGTCGCCGATCACCGAGACCCTGGGCTCCTCGCCCGGCAGGATGCCGGTGACCAGCGCGCCCTGCGGGTCGGCGTTGCCGGTGAGCATGGCCTGCACGTGGATGAAGGGCGCGGCGCCGGCCACGCGGGGGTCGTCCATGGCGATCTTCGTCGCGTGCGGCCAGTCCTGCATGGCCTCGCCCGCGCCCATCACGGTGGCGTGCGCGGTGGCCTGCAGCAGGCGGTCGCGGATCTCGCGCTGGAAACCGCTCATCACCGACAGCGTGGTGATCAGGATCATCACGCCCAGCGCGATGCCGACGACCGAGGCCAGCGAGATGAAGGAGATGAAACCGTTGCGGCGCTTGGCGCGGAGGTAGCGCAGGCCGATGGCGACGGGGACGGGTTTGAACATAGGCGGCTATGGTGCCACCGGGACCGCCGGCCGCCCAGCCGGGCCCTCGCCCGCAGCAAGGCGCAGTTCACGCCGCGCCGGGGCCGGCAGCGTGTCCGGCCACCAGGCCGCATGCCGCCAGCGTCCGCCGGGATGGTCGCGCCAACGCAGGAAGGCCAGCGGGCCGCGCCAGTGCAGGCGGGCATCGTGCATCGGCGCGCCGTCGACGGTGGGTGGGCGCCCGTTGCCCGGGAACCAGAAGGCAAGGCCGGGGCGCCGCCGCTCGCGGCGGGCCCGCCACGCGCCGTAGCCCAGCGCCGCCACGGCCACGGGCCAGGCGAACGGGCGCGGCATCTCGCTGGCCAGCACGGACAGCGCGGCCAGCATCCCCAGCAGGATCAACAGCGCTTGCAGCAGGCGCGAGGGCCGCCACTCAAGCCGGCAGTTGACGGATCCGTTCGACCAGCGCGGCGAGTTCCGCATCGGGACAGTGCTCGTAGCCCATGAACCAGCGCCAGAGCTTATCGTCCTCGCAATCCAGCAGGCGTAGGAAAACCGCCCGCTGCGGCTCGGATTCCGCCGCCCAGCAGCGCGCGAGGTAGCGGTCGAACAACTGGTCCAGTTCGCGCATGCCGCGCCGGCAGCGCCAGCGGAGTTTTTTCAGTTCGGGGTCTTCTTGGATGTACATGCGCGGGAGGCCGGGAGGCTTGGGGGGATTCTTCACCAAGTCAGGGGAAGACTCGTAGGTTGAAGATACCGGTTTCCGGGGGGGCAGCCTTGGCCTGGCGTTGCTCTTGCTCCCCCCTTGAGGCACGGCGGAGGGACGAGGGAAAAACCCGAAGGGCGCCGCACACGGATGTGCGGCGTTTTCCGAAGGGACAGGATGTCCCTCCGGAAAATCCCTCGTCCCGCAGCGAACCTGCGCGTAGCGCAGGCGTGCCGTGCAGGGGGTGTGTTTCTTTGCTTCTTTCTTTGCACAAGCAAAGAAGCGCTTCTCAACAGCCGAATGGCTGGTCAAGAAGGCCCCCGCGGCGAGCGGCGCCATACATGAACATGGAGAAACTTTCCGCAAGGCCGAACGTGTATTGCGGACGTAGCTCCGACCTACGCAGTTACGCCGATGGGTTGAATCGGCACAAGCGTGGATGTGGTCCCGCTCATGACAGGCACAGACAATGGACTTCGTTGCCCCTCACCCCAACCCCTCTCCCGGAGGCAGAGGGGCTTTTGATAGGGGCTTTTAAGAGAAGAAGGTCAGGCGCGGCGCGCCATCATCAGCTTCTTGATCTCGGCGATCGCCAGCGCCGGGTTCAGGCCCTTCGGGCAGGTCCGCGCGCAGTTCATGATGGTGTGGCAGCGGTACAGCTTGAACGGGTCTTCGAGGTCGTCCAAGCGCGCGCCGGTGTCCTCGTCGCGCGAGTCGGCGATCCAGCGGTAGGCCTGCAGCAGGATCGCCGGGCCGAGGTAGCGCTCGCCGTTCCACCAATAGCTCGGGCAGCTGGTCGAGCAGCAGGCGCACAGGATGCACTCGTACAGGCCGTCGAGCTTCTTGCGGTCGTCCGGCGACTGCAGGCGCTCGCGGTCCGGCGGCGGCGGGGTCTGCGTGCGGATCCACGGCTTGATCGAGGCGTACTGCGCGTAGAAGTGGGTCAGGTCCGGCACCAGATCCTTCACCACGTCCATGTGCGGCAGCGGGTAGATCGGCACTTCGGCCTTGGTGCAGTCGCCGATGGCCTTGGTGCAGGCCAGCGTGTTGGTGCCGTCGATGTTCATCGCGCACGAGCCGCAGATGCCCTCGCGGCAGGAACGGCGGAACGTCAGCGTCGGGTCGATCTCGTTCTTGATCTTGATCAGCGCGTCCAGGACCATCGGCCCGCACTTGTCGAGGTCGATCTCGTAGGTGTCGGTGCGCGGGTTGGCGCCGTCGTCGGGATTCCAGCGGTACACCTTGAAGGTGCGCACGTTCCGGGCGCCCTTCGCGGGGAAGTGCTTGCCCTTGGTGACGCGCGAGTTCTTCGGGAGGGAAAATTCGGCCATGGCTACTGCTGTCCGCTTTGGCTATGGGAGCCGGTGGATTGGAGGGAAGAACAGAACTGGTGCAGCGCCCGGCGCAACTCGCTGGAGTAGCCGGTGGGCGCCACGCTGAGATTGCACCGATAGAAAGCGCTGCCGTCGTGCAAGGTCAGTGAATGGAAGGCCATCTTGCCCCACTCGCTGCCCGCCGGGCCGTAGTTGTAGTGGATGTCGCCGACGCCCGCCTGCTCGACCGCGTCGTGCCCCGAGACCGTCAATCGCCGTGGCGCCGAAAGACGGTCCGCCTCCTTCGCTTCGGCATGCCGGGCGCGGGCATCCTCCAGCACGGCATCCAGCGACGCGGGCGCACGGGCGTCGACCAGCTGTTCGATGCTCATCTCGCCCAGCACCAGGCAACTGTTGGCGTCCGAGCGCGCGGGGTCGCAAAGAGTCAACTGGAGATACGGCGCATCGGTGCTGACCGGCGCCACGACCCAGCCCGCGGGCACCTCCACGCTGGCCGCCGCCCCCTCGATGCCGACGCGCGCGCCGGCATGCGCCGGCGGCACGGCCAGCGCGAAGAGGAGTCCCAGGGCTCCCGGCACAGAGGCAGCACGCAGGCTGTGGCCCACGTCAGTAAACGCGCGGCTTGGGAGGCACCACGTCCACGTCCTTGCTGAGCGTGTACATGTGCACCGGACGGAAATCGAAGCTGCACTGGCCGTCGTCGCCGACGGTCACCAGGGTGTGCTTCTGCCAGTTGACGTCGTCGCGCTCGGGGTAGTCCTCGTGCGCGTGCGCGCCGCGGCTCTCGTGGCGCTGTTCGGCCGAATTGATGGTGGCCACGGCGTTGAGCAGCAGGTTGTGCAGTTCGTAGGTCTCGATCAGGTCCGAGTTCCACACCAGCGAGCGGTCGCTGACCTTGACGTCCTCGAAGCTGGCGAAGATGTCGGCCATCTTGTCGCAGCCTTCCTTCAGCGTCTTGCTGGTGCGGAAGACGGCGGCGTCGGCCTGCATCGTGCGCTGCATGTTGTCGCGGATGACCGCCGTGGGCGTGCCGCCGTCGGCGTTGCGCAGCTTGTCCAGCTGCGACAGCGCCTTGTCGCAGGCGTCGCCGGCCAGCGGCTTGTGCGGCGAGCCGCTCTTGATCGTCTCGGCGCAGCGGTTGGCCACCGCGCGGCCGAACACCACCAGGTCCAGCAGCGAGTTGGAGCCCAGGCGGTTGGCGCCGTGCACGGACACGCAGGCGGCCTCGCCGATGGCGTACAGGCCGGGCACCACGGCGTCCGGGTCGCCGCCGACCTTGCGCACCACTTCGCCGTGGTAGTTGGTCGGGATGCCGCCCATGTTGTAGTGCACGGTCGGGATGACCGGGATCGGTTGCTTGGTCACGTCCACGCCGGCGAAGATGTGGGCGCTCTCGGCGATGCCGGGCAGCTTCTCGTTGATCACTTCCGGACCCAGGTGGGTCAGGTCGAGCAGGATGTGGTCCTTGTGCTCGCCGACGCCGCGGCCTTCGCGGATCTCGATGGTCATCGAGCGGCTGACCACGTCGCGCGAGGCCAGGTCCTTGTAGTGCGGGGCGTAGCGCTCCATGAAGCGCTCGCCGTTGCTGTTGCGCAGGATGCCGCCTTCACCGCGCACGCCCTCGGTGATCAGGCAGCCGGCGCCGTAGATGCCGGTCGGGTGGAACTGCACGAATTCCATGTCCTGCATCGGCAGGCCGGCGCGCATCACCATGCCGCCGCCGTCGCCGGTGCAGGTGTGCGCCGAGGTCGCGGAGAAGTAGGCGCGGCCGTAGCCGCCGGTGGCCAGCACCACGCCGTGCGAACGGAACAGGTGCAGGGTACCGGTGGCCATGTCCAGCGCCAGCACGCCGCGGCAGGCGCCTTCCTCGTCGAAGATCAGGTCCAGCGCGAAGTACTCGACCATGAAGCGCGCATCGTGCGCCAGCGACTGCTGGTACAGCGTGTGCAGCATGGCGTGGCCGGTGCGGTCGGCAGCGGCGCAGGTGCGCTGCGCGGGCGGGCCTTCGCCGAAGCGGGTGGTCATGCCGCCGAACGGGCGCTGGTAGATCTTGCCTTCCTCGGTGCGCGAGAACGGCACGCCGTAGTGCTCCAGCTCGATGATCGCCGGGATGGCCTCGCGGCACATGTACTCGATGGCGTCCTGGTCGCCCAGCCAGTCCGAGCCCTTGATGGTGTCGTAGAAGTGGTAGCGCCAGTCGTCCTCGCCCATGTTGCCGAGCGCGGCGGAGATGCCGCCCTGCGCGGCCACGGTGTGCGAGCGGGTCGGGAAGACCTTGGTCAGGCAGACGGTCTGCAGGCCCTTGGCGGCCAGGCCGAAGGTCGCGCGCAGGCCGGCGCCGCCGGCGCCCACCACGACCATGTCGTACTTGTGTTCGGTGATCTTGTAAGCGGACATGTGGCTCAATTCCCCAGCGCGATGCGGGCCACGGCGAAGACGCTCACGATGGCGCCCAGCACGGCGATGAACTTGACGGTGGTCTGCACCGCCAGGGCGAGCAGCGAGTTGTGCACGTAGTCTTCCAGCACGACCTGCAGGCCGAGCTGGGCGTGCCAGAACATGGCGACCAGGAAGCCGACCAGCAGCACGGCGTTCCAGGGCTTAGCCACGGCCGCGGTGGCCGTCACGTAGTCGGCGCCGGCCAGGCTGAGCACGAACACCAGGAACCAGATCGTCAGCGCGACCAGCGCGGTGGCGGTCAGGCGCTGGTGCACGAAGTGCTCGGTGCCGGTCTTGGCCGAGCCGAGGCCGCGCGCGTTCTTGATGGGGGTGCGGAAGTTGCTCATGCGCCACCTCCCAGCAGCACGTACGCCCACACCAGGGCGGTGATGACCAGGCTGCCGATCACCGACAGCCAGCTGCTGCGCACGAAGGTGGCGATGCCGTAGCCGATGGCGAAGTCCTGCACGATGTGGCGGATGCCGTTGCACAGGTGGTAGGCGAAGGCCCAGGTCCAGCCGAACAGGAACAGCTGGCCGTACCAGGCGCCGGCGAGCGAGACGAAGCAGTTCCACGCTTCCGGGCCGATCATCAGCGCCAGCAGGCCCGCGGTGATCAGCAGGGCGCCGGCGGCGAGGACGATGCCGGTGGCGCGGTGCAGGATGGAGGTCACCATCTGGATCTGCCAGCGGTAGACCTGCAGATGGGGGGAAAGCGGACGTTGTGGAGTCGCCATTCGTTGCGCTCGTTGTCTCGGCTGGGCGGTCTGGACCGCGTTGGCTTTACGTGGGCTGCTCAGAAATCGATGCAGCGCCCGTTCTTTTCCCAATCCCCGTAACGCGTGGGCTCGGGCCCGTCGCGTCCGCCGATCTCCTTCTGCACGGCCGCCCCGCCTGCCGTCGCGCCCACGGGGGACGGCGAGGTTTCGGGCGGCTGTGTTCCGGGATCGGTGTCGGGAGTCGGGGGTGTTTGACCTATCATGGCGGTCTCGCAACGCACAAAATCTTAATCCCCGCCCCCGTGGCTGACAACCTTTCCCGTACCAGTGCACCGGTTTTCGCCCTGCCCGACCACGCGCTGGTCGTGCTGGAAGGGCCGGATGCGGCGGTGTTCGCCCACGCCCAGTTCGCCAACGACGTCGCCGGCCTGGCCCCGGGACAATGGCAGTGGAACGCGTGGCTGACGCCCAAGGGACGCGTGATCGCGGTGTTCGCGCTGGCCAGGCGATCGGAGGATCGCCTGTGGCTGGTGCTGCCCGACCATCCCGCCGACGCGTTCGCCGAGGCGCTGCGGCGTTTCGTGTTTCGACGAAAGTTGAAGGTGGAGGTCCCGGCCGGGATCGCGGTGAGTGGCGCGTTCGCCGCGCCCGCACGCGCGCAGGGCGCGACGCTGGACGAACGGGACGACGCCGGCATCGAACTGGACCTCGGCGGCGACGGCGGGCCGCGCACGTTGCGCGTGGGCCCGGCGGCGGCCGAGGACGACGCCGGCGCAGCGGCGGCCTGGCCGGCCGCCGACCTGCGCCACGGCCTGCCGCGCCTGCCGGCGGCGCAGCGCGAGCAGTGGACGCCGCAGCAGCTGGCGCTGGACCGTCTGCCCGCCTACAGCATCAAGAAGGGCTGCTACCCCGGGCAGGAGATCGTGGCGCGCACGCACTTCCTCGGCAAGGCCAAGCGCAGCCTGCAGTGCTTCGAGGCCGCGGGCGACGTCGCCGACGGCCTGCCCGTGCGCGAAGGCGACCACGACGTCGGCACCGTGGTCTGCACGGCGCAGGACGGCGCGCGCCGCGTGCTGCTGGCGGTGCTGCCGCTGGAGCACGACGGCGAGGGCCTCTCGGCCGCCGCGCATCCGCTGGAGCGGCGGCCGCTGCTGGACGGCCTGCGCCGCTGAGCCGCGGCGGCGCGGCGATTGATCCACGTCAATGACGCCCGCGCCCGCCGCCCTAGACTGCCCGGGAACCCAGGAGGGCATGCGCATGCACCATGACGTCATCATCATCGGCGCCGGACCGGCGGGCCTGTGCCTGGCCAAGGCCCTGTGCGACCTCGGCCTGAAGGTGGCGCTGGTGGAGCGCCAGCCGCGCGCGGCGATCGCCGAACCGGCCTTCGACGGCCGCGAGATCGCGCTGACCCACGCGTCGATGCGGCTGCTGCGCGACCTCGGCATCTGGCGGCATCTGCCGGAAGACGCCTGTTCGCCCCTGCGCGCGGCGCGGGTGATGGAAGGCGACAGCCTGCACGACATGCGCATCGACGCCGGCTTGGCCGGCAAGCCGGAACTGGGCATGCTGGTGCCCAACCACCGCCTCCGCGAGGCCGCCTGGAAAGCGGTGGCCGACCTGCCGGGGCTGGACGTCTTCGACGACGCCCGCCTCCATGCCGTGCGCACCACCGACGACCACGCCTGCGTCACGCTGGGCGACGGATTGCGGCTGGAAGCGCCGCTGCTGGTCGCCGCCGACAGCCGCTTCTCCGATACCCGCCGCGCGATGGGCATCGGCGCGGACCAGTACGACTTCGGCAAGAGCATGCTGGTCTGCCGCATGCACCACGAGCAGCCGCACCAGGGGGTGGCCTGGGAATGGTTCGGCCACGGCCAGACGCTCGCGCTGCTGCCGTTGCAGGAGCACCTGTCGTCGGTCGTCGTCACCCTGCCCGACAGCGCGGCCCGGCGCCTCGGCGCGCTCGACGTCGAGGCGTTCGCGCGCGAGATGGAACAGCGCTACGGCCACCGCCTGGGGCACATGCGGCTGGAGAGCAGCCGCCACGTGTATCCGCTGGTGGGGGTGTACGCGCGCCGCTTCGTCGGCCGCCGCTTCGCGCTGGCCGGGGATGCGGCCGTGGGCATGCACCCGGTCACCGCGCACGGCTTCAACCTGGGGCTGGCCAGCGTCGAGCGCCTGGCGGCGATGGCGCGTGAGGCCCTGCAGCGCGGCGGCGACCTGGGCTGCGCGGAAGGACTGGCGCGCTACGAGCGCCGGCACCGGCGCGGCACGCGGCCGCTGTACCTGGCCACGCGCGCGATCGTCGAGCTGTACACCAACGACCGCGCGCCGGCGCGCATCGTGCGCGAGACCGTGCTGCGCGCCGGCCGCCGCCTGACCCCGTTCCGGCGCGTACTGGCGCGGACGCTGGCGGACGAGCGCATGCCGGACCGCCCTCCCCTGCAGCGCCTGCGCGACGGTTTGGCGCTGCTGCGGCCGTAGCCTGCGCCGCACGCGGCGCGCACGCGTCGTGCCGGCATCGCGATTCCTGTGCGAAGCGCGGGCGACTCGGTTGCCACGAGGTTCGCGGCCGATCGGGCCGTCCCCGCATGGCTTCGCGATGACCTCGCGCGGCAGGCGACGCAGTGAGCCGGACGCTGGCGCGCTGCGGACCGGGCCGGTGCCGAGGATACGGGTGTAGCCGGAACGCGGGACTCACTCACCATTCCGGCAACCGGAGGACCCGATGCGCGGAGTGCGCGCTACGCGGCCAGCCAGGCCTCGAACCGGTCGAAGAACAGCTGCAGGCGCTTGCGCAGGCGTTCGTCGGCGATGGCGCCGTCGGCATCGATCTGACCTTCACGGTACTGGATGGCGATCTCCGGCTGCGGCAGCACCGCCACGTCCACCGCCGCCAGCACGTTGCGCAGGTGCTGCTGCGCCGACACCGTGCCGTGCGCGCCCGGCGACGTGCCGATGACCGCCGCGCGCTTGCCGGCGAACGAATTGCTGCCGCCCGGGCGCGTGCCGACGTCGATGGCGTTCTTGAGCACGCCCGGCATCGACCGGTTGTACTCCGGCGTGACGAACAGCAGCGCGTCGCAGGCTTCCACCTGCTGCTTGAAGCGCAGGCCCGCGGCGGGGAAGTCCGCGTCGTCGTCCTGGTCGTACAGCGGCAGGTCGCCGATGGCGATCGTGTCGAACGCGAAACGCCCGCCCGCCAGCGCCTGCACGGCGCGCGCGAGTTGGCGGTTGTAGGAGCCTTCGCGCAGGCTGCCGACGATGATGCCGATGCGGGGGGTGGACATGGGACGGCTCCTCGTGGATGCCCCGGCATTGTAGGTCGGCACCACCGCCCCGATAGCCCCCTTGGTCGCTCCCCTTCTGTAGGAGGGGCTTCAGCCCCAACGCCATCCGGCCAGCGCAAGGGACTCGGAGATCGAGGTCGCGGCTGAAGCCGCTCCTACACGCCATCCTGGCCTGCCCGCTTGTAGGAGCGCCCCATGGGCGCGATGCCTTTCCATCACCCCGCACAAGAGCATCGCGGGCATGGCCCGCTCCTACACCTCTCCTGCCTGTAGGAGCGCCCCATGGGCGCGATGCCTTTCCGTCATCCTGCGCAAGAGCATCGCGGGCATGGCCCGCTCCTACATGGCTTGATGCGTGTCCGCGGAAAATCTCCGGGACCGGCGCTTCAGGCCAGTCGGTCCGCCGCCGCCACGATGTCCTCGTCCCCCGGCAGCACCAGGAAGGCCGCGCCCGCCAGCGGCGTGTAGGTATCCGCGCCCACCACGCGCTGGAACGGCCGCGCGCCATGGCCAGCCTCGGCGATGGCGGTGATGATGCCCTCGCCCACGCCGGCCGAATGGCGGCCTTCGTCGACGATCAGGATACGCTTGGCGCTCTTCGCCTGTTCGGCGATGAAGGCCTCGTTGAGCGGCACCAGCCAGCGCAGGTCGACCACGCGCACCTTCCAGCCGTGCTTTTTCTCGATGCCGCGCGCCGCGCGCAGGCTCATCGGCACGCCGTTGCCGTAGGTGAAGATCACCAGGTCGTCGGCATCGGGGTTGTAGAGGCGCCCCTCGCCCAGCGGCATGGCCTGGTCCTGGGCGGGATACGGGAACAGCCACTGCCCGTCGCCAGCCTCGTACAGGTCCTTGGTCATGTACAGCGCGATCGGCTCCAGGAACACGGTGACGCGGCCGTCCACCTTGGCCAGCGCCGCCAGCGTGCGCAGCATGGTGGCAGCGTCGTCGCCGCGCGACGCGCAGCCCACCACCAGCCCCGGGATGTCGCGCAGCGCGGTGATCGAATTGTCGTTGTGGAAATGGCCGCCGAAGCCGCGCTGGTAGCCCAGCCCGGCGATGCGCACCACCATCGGGTTGCGGTACTGGTCGTTGCTGAAGAACTGCAGGCTGGCCGCCTCGCCGCGGATCTGGTCGCAGGCGTTGTGGAAGTAGGCCAGGTACTGGATCTCCGGCAGCGGCAGCATGCCCAGGTTGGCGTAGCCCTGGGCCAGGCCGAGGATCATGGTCTCGTCGAGCAGCGTGTTGAACACGCGGTTGCCCTTGAACGCCTTCTGCAGCCCCTTGGTGACGGTGTAGACGCCGCCCTTCTGCGCCACGTCCTCGCCGAACAGCAGCGTCTCCGGGTATTTGCAGAACAGGTCGTGCAGCGCGTTGTTGATCTGGATCGCCAGGTGGCGCGGCGGCAGCTTCTCGGGCAGCTTCTCCTCGCTGCCGAAGGCGGCCACGCGCTTCTCGGGCGGCGCCGTGCGCACCGCTTCCGCGGCCACCGCATCGGGCGTGTACGGCGCGAGCGGCGCCATCACATGCTCCAGGGTGGTAATGCGCGGGCGGCCGTCGGCGTCCTCGGCGGCGGCAAAGCAGCGCTTGCGGGTGGTTTCGTACAGGGCCAGCAGGTCGTCCTTCGACAGCAGGCCCGATTCCAGCGCGATGGCCGCCGAGCGCAGCAGCGGGTCGGTGGCCTCCACCGCGCACAGTTCCTCCAGCGGGCGCCATTCGATCTCGAAGTCGGTGCCGGCGTGGCCCATGATGCGGGTGGTGCGCAGGTGCAGGAAGGTCGGCCGGCGGGTACGGCGGCAATGCTCCACCGCCGCCTGCACCTGGCCGTAGCCGGTCGCCAGGTCCAAGCCGTCGGCGTGGAAATAGTCCAGGTCCTGGCGGTCGCGGAAATTGCGGCCGATCCAGCCGTCCGGGGTCTTCACCGAGATGCCGATGCCGTTGTCCTCGCAGACGAACAGCACCGGCGCCGGCAGCTTCTGGTAGGCCGTCCACGCCGCCGCGTTGAACGCGGTCTGCGCGGTGGCGTGGTTGCTCGACGCGTCGCCGAACGAGCAGATCGCGATGCTGTCGCCGGGGATCGGCAGCGCATGACCGATGCGGCGGGCCTGTTCGATCGCCACCGCCGTGCCCAGCGCCTTGGGCAGGTGCGAGGCGATGGTCGAGGTCTGCGGCAGCACCCACAACGGCTTGCTGCCCCACACCTTGTGGCGGCCGCCGGAGGCCGGGTCCTCGGCGCTGGCCGCGAACGACAGCGCCGAGTCCATCACCGGGTCCATGCCGGGCAGCTTGCGGAAGCGCTCGGCCATGAAGCCGCCGCTGCGGTAGTGCAGGAACGCCGGGTCGGTATGGCGGGTCAGCCGCGCGACCATCGCGTTGCCTTCGTGGCCGGAGCTGCCGATGGTGTAGAAGACCTTGTTCTGCACGCGCAGCACGCGCGCCATCAGGTCCAAGTGGCGCGAGATCAGCTGCGATTCCAGCAGTTCGACGAAGCCCTTCGCGTCCAGCGCGCTGCCGGGCAGGACCGCGTCGCCGGCCGCGGGCTTCGCGCCGGCATGGCCGCTCCATTCCTTCACGAACTCGGTGAAGTTCTGGTCGCAGATCTCGGCGCGGTTGAGGCCCTTCATGCGGGCGGGGATCGGTTTGGAGGTCATGCTGCGTTCCGTGGACCCGGGCCTACGCGCCCGGCGGGTTGTGCTTCGCGTTCCGGCGGCGCCGGGCGTCGGGGGCGTAGCCCCGACCTACGCGCGATCAGGAGGCCAAGCGCGCCGCGACGTCCTCGCTCACGGCCGGCATGGGAAGGAAACCCGGGGTGGTGCGCACGCGCGCCAGCCAGCCGGCGATGCGGGGCCAGGCGGACAGGTCGAAACCGCCGTCTTCCGCGCAATGCGTATAGGCGAACAGGGCGATGTCGGCCACGCCGTAGTCCGGGCCGGTGAACCACGGCGCCCGCTCCAGGTGCCGCTCCATCACCGCCAGCGCCTGCGCGCCGCGCTCGTGCAGGCGCGGCAGCTCGGCACGGCGCGGCGAATCCGGCGGCGTCCAGCCGCGGATGAAGCGCGCCACGGCGATGTACGGCTCATGGCTGTACTGCTCGAAGAACAGCCAGCTCAACGCCTGCGCCCGCTGCCAGGCATCGGCCGGCAGGAAGGGCGTGCCTTCGGCCAGCCAGCACAGGATCGCGTTCGACTCCACCAGGATGCCGCCGTCGGCGCGCTCCAGCATCGGCACCTTGCCGTTGGGGTTCTTCGCCAGGTACGCCGGCGTGCGCGTGCCGCCGTTCGCGCTGTCGATCTCCACCCAGGCGTAGGGGCGGCCAAGCTGTTCCAGCAACAGCCGCACCTTGTGGCAGTTGCCCGAGGTGGACATGCCGTGGACCGTGACGGATTCAGGCGACATGCGCATGCTCCAGGAACGCGGCGATGCGCCCGGCCCGGGCGAGGTCCTTGTCGCGGCCGAACAGGTGGAGGATGCGGCGCTGCTCGCCGAGCGTGGGCACGCGGACCGCGTGGCTGTCCACGTCGATGGCCATGTCCTCGCGCACCTGCAACGGCTGCCAGCCGGCGTCCGTCCTCACTTCCAGCCCGCCCATCGCCTCCAGCGGCATCGGCAGGTGCGCGAACCGCGAGAACGCGGAGCGGAAGCGCGCGCCGTCCTGCGGTGCATGGCCGGCATCCAGGTGCGCCGACCACGCCGCACGCAGGCGGTGGGCGTCTTCCGTGCTGCACAGCACGTCGATGTCCTGCGGCGGCGCATCCGGCATGCCTGCCAGCGCCAGTGCCGCGCTGCCGATGATCCACCAGGGGTCGTGGAAGGTTCCCGCCAGTCCGGGCAGGGCGAGCCGCAGGCTTGCGTGCAGCGCGGATGCCGGGCTCATGGGTGCGCGGCCCTGCGCGCCCGCCACTGCGCGCGCGACTGGCCCCAGATCTCCACCGGTTGCTCGTGGTGGGGTTCGGGCAAGGCGCCCATGCGCAGGAACGCGGCGCCGAGCTTGGCGGCGACCGCCTTCGAGTTGGCGTTCCCGGGCGCGATGGTATGGATGACCTCGTCCCAGCCCAGGCGGTCGAACGCCCAGTCGATGCTCGCGGTCGCGGCTTCGGGCGCGTAGCCCCGGCCCCAGGCCTCGCGGACGATGCTCCAGCCGACTTCGGTGCCGGGCCAGCCCTCCGGCTGCCACGGGCCGACGCGGCCCACCCAGCGCCCCGTCGCCTTCTCGATCACCGAGAACATCGCGAATCCCTGCAACTGCCAGCTGCCCACCATCGCCGCCAGGCTGCGCCAGGCCAGCGGACGCACCTGCGTGCCGCCGATGTGGCGCGTGGCCTCCTCGTCGGCGACGAACGCCGCCCAGGCCTCGAAGTCCGCGCGCGTGGGGACGCGCAGGATCAGGCGGGGGGTTTCGAGCTGCAGGTCTGCCACATCCATCGGTACTGCGTCATCCCACTGCGGAAAGCCGGACAACGGGGAGCGCGACACGGTACGCGGACGGCCCTCCCCAGGACCCTCCCCTCCCGCGCGGGAGGGAAGGCGCGCCTCAGAACGCGTTGATGCCCGTCAGTTCGCGGCCGATCACCAGCTGGTGCACGGTCTCCGTGCCTTCGTAGGTGATGACCGATTCCAGGTTCAGCGCGTGCCGGATCGCGGCGTGCTCGGTGGTGATGCCGGCGCCGCCGAGCAGGTCGCGGCACTCGCGCGCGATGTCGATGGCCATGCGGCAGTTGTTCCACTTGGCCAGCGAAACCTGCTGCGGCGCCATGGTGCCGGCGTCCTTCAGGCGGCCCAGCTGCAGCGAGAGCAGCTGCGCCAGGGTGATGCGGCGGGCCATCTCGGCCAGCTTGATCTGCGCGCTCTGGGTGGCCGCGACGGGGCGGTCGAACAGGATGCGTTCCTTGGAATAGTTCAGCGCCTCGTCCAGGCAGGCGATGGCCGCGCCGATCGGGCCCCAGGTGATGCCGTAGCGCGCCTGGGTCAGGCAGCCCAGCGGGCCCTTCAGGCCCTTCACGTTGGGCAGGCGGCTGCTGTCGAGCAGGCGCACGTTGTCGAAGAACAGCGCGCTGGTCACCGACGCGCGCAGGCTCATCTTGTGCTTGATCTCCTGCGCGGTGAAGCCCGGCGTGCCCTTCTCGATCAGGAAGCCCTGAATGCCGTCGTCGGTCTGCGCCCAGACGATGGCGATGTCGGCCAGGTTGCCGTTGGTGATCCACATCTTGGAGCCGTTGATCACCCAGTCGTCACCGTCGCGGCGGGCGTGGGTCTTCATGTTGGCCGGGTCGGAGCCGCCGTGCGGCTCGGTCAGGCCGAAGCAGCCGATGACCTTGCCCGCGGCCATGTCCGGCAGCCAGCGCTGGCGCTGCTCCTCGCTGCCGTAGGCGTAGATGGGGTACATGCACAGCGAGGACTGCACGCTGACGAAGCTGCGGATGCCGCTGTCGCCGCGCTCCAGCTCCTGGCAGATCAGGCCGTAGCTGACCCCGTTGAGGCCGGCGCAGCCGTACTTCTCGGGAAGCGAGGAGCCGAGCAGGCCAAGTTCGGCGATCTCGGGCACCAGTTCCTTCGGGAACCGGCCCTGGTCGAAGGCGTCGCCGATGATCGGGCGCACGCGCTCGTCGGTGAAGCGGGCGACTGCGTCCTGCACGGCGCGCTCTTCTTCGGTCAGCAGGGAACGGACATCGAACAGGTCGTACGGGTTCAGGGCCATGCGTGCTTCAACCGGCGTCGGGGTGGTATTCGAAGCATTGTATGCGGTGGCCCGCGGCGCGGGTAAGCGCCAGTCCGCAAAGCAAAGGCCGGCGAAACGCCGGCCTTTGCGGGGTGCCACGTTGAAACGCAGGCCCGTGCGGGCCGGCGCGTCAGCCCTTGCCGGGCGCGTCGACGCTGGCGGTCTGCGTCACGACCTGGCCGTCGATCACCGGCAGGCGGTCGCCCGGCTTCTGGTCCATGCGGATGGTCTTGTCCTGGCCCTCGAACCGGTAGGTCACGTCGTAGCCGATGACCTTGTCCGTGGTGCCCAGGGCGATGCGGTTCCCCGGCTTGCTGTCCATGCGCATGGTGCCGGTGGTGCCGTCCGGGTTGCGGTAGGTCACGTTGTAGCCGGTCACGCGCGAGGACTCGGAGGTCGCGTTCTCGGTATGGCACTGGCGCTCGGTGCGGTTCACCACCTTGCCGCCGACGTGGTTCTTGTCCACCCGGTTGCCGATGGCGCCGCCGGCGACGGCGCCCGCCACCGTGGCGGCCTTCTTGCCGCTGCCGCTGCCCACCTGGTTGCCCAGCAGGCCGCCGATCACCGCGCCGGCCACCGTGCCGCCGACGTTGCCGTCGCGCTCGGGCAGGCGTTCCTGCACCACCACGTCCTCGCAGACTTCGCGCGGCGTGCGGGTGGTGGTGGTCTCGCGCACCGCCTCGGTGCCGATCACGGTGGCGTACAGCTTCTCGGAACTGGTCACCGGGTCGGCCTTCACCACCTCGGCGTACTGCAGCGTGCTGACCGGAAGCTGGTTGTCGGTGGCCGCGGTGTCGTCGGCGACCAGCGCGCTTTCGCCGGCGGGCGGCGCCAGGGCGTCCTGCGCGGCCGGGCTCTTGTCGCCGCCCTTGAGGAATGCGGCGGTGGCCACTCCGCCCACCAGCAGCGCGCCGACGGCGACCAGGATCGTTGTGGTATTGCTCTTCATCGCTGCCTCCAGATCGGGACGTCCCCGATTCACATTAGTCATCATTGCACCATTGCCAAGCTGAACAAAGTCCCTGCAAAACGCCATGAACGGCAACGAAAAATGAACGCTTCCCGCGCGTCGCGAACATGCTAGCGTGACGCTCGTCCCACCTCCGCCGAACCGGTCGCCGCCATGCCCAATCCCCTTCTGCTGCCCCTGCTCGAATGGGCCCGCAAGCTGCGTTATCCGACGCTGTTCAAGATCACCGCGGCGCTGTTCCTGGTGACGCTGGTGCTGCCCGATCCGTTCCCGTTCGTGGACGAGATCCTGTTCGGCCTCGGCACCCTGCTGCTGGCCAACTGGAAGCGCCGCAAGGACCCCGTGGCCGCCATCGAACCGTCCGATTCCCGCCGCTGAGCGATGCTCGTCGACAGCCACAGCCACTTCGACGCACCGGAACTGGACGCCGACCGCGACGCCGCGCTGGCGCGCGCACGCGCGGCCGGCGTGACGCGGCAGGTCGTCCCGGCCGTGGCCGCCGCGGGCTGGCAGAAGCTGCGCGACGTGTGCACCGGCGACGCGGGCCTGTTCCCCGCCTACGGGCTGCACCCGATGTACTTGGCCGAACACCGGCCCGGGCATCTGCCGGCGCTGCGCGACTGGATCGCGCGGGAACGCCCGGTCGCGGTGGGCGAATGCGGGCTGGACTTCTTCGTCGAAGGACTGGATGCGGACGAACAGCACCGCTACTTCGACGGGCAGCTGCGGCTGGCGCGCGAGTTCGACCTGCCGGTGATCGTGCACGCGCGCCGCGCGGTGGACGCGGTCCTCGCCGCGATCCGCCGCGTCGGCGGGCTGCGCGGCGTCGTGCACAGTTTCTCCGGCAGCCCCGAGCAGGCGCGGCAGCTGTGGCAGCTCGGATTCCTGATCGGGCTCGGCGGGCCGGTGACCTATGCGCGCGCGAACCGCCTGCGCACCCTCGCCCGCACCATGCCGCTGGAGTACCTGCTGCTGGAAACCGACTCGCCGGACCAGCCCGACGCCGGCATCCGCGGCCAGCGCAACGAGCCGGCGCGGCTGGTGGCGGTGCGCGACGCCATCGCCGACCTGCGCGGCGCGGCGCCGGACGAGATCGCGCGCGCGACCAGCGCCAACGCCGAACGGCTGTTCGGCCTGCCGGCCCCGTAGGAGCGCCCCATGGGCGCGAGCCTTCAAGCGGAACGCTGGAGAGGCATCGCGCCCATGGGGCGCTCCTACGATGCCTTGCGGGGCTTGGCCAGCAGTTCCAGTGCCTTGCCCACCATCGCGAAGGCGAAGGCGCCGGTGATGTGGGTCGCCGCGCCCAGGCCGACGCCGCAGTCCAGCTTGAGCGCCGCATCCGCGCCCAGCTGCGGGCGCAGGCCACAGACGGAGCCGTCGGCCTGCGGGTACTTGACGTTCTCCAGCGAGTACACCGCCTGCACGCCGAAGTAGCGGTCGCGGTTCTTCGGGAAATTGAACTCGGCGCGCAGCTTCTTGCGCACCAGCGCGAGCAGCGCGTCGTGCTCGGTGCGCGACAGGTCGCGCAGGCGGATCTGGGTAGGATCGGTGCGGCCGCCGGCCGAGCCGGAGACCACGATGGGCAGCTTGCGGCGGCGGCACCAGGCGATCATCTCCACCTTCACGCGGAAACTGTCGCAGGCATCGAGCACCAGGTCGAACCCGCGGTCGAGCAGGTCGGCCATGTTGGACGCGGTGAGGAACTGCGGCACCGCGTCCACCTCGATCAGCGGATTGATCGCGCGGCAGCGCTCGGCCATCGCCTCGGCCTTGTTGCGGCCGTACTGGCCTTCCAACGCGGGCAGCTGGCGGTTGGTGTTCGACACGCAGATGTCGTCGGCGTCGATCAGCGTGAGATGGCCGACGCCGGAACGCGCCAGCGCTTCCACCCCCCACGAGCCCACCCCGCCCATGCCGACCACGGCCACGCGCGCGCCGGCGTGGCGCTGCACCGCGCCGGCGCCGTACAGGCGGTCGATGCCGGCGAACCGGTCCCTGAGTTCTTGCTTCATTCCGCCGGGGCCTGTTGATGCCATGGGGCCAGGTCACGTCGCCGTGTTCCGCTGCGGGGGAGCCGCGCGCGGGCGCCCGGCAGCCGGACGCGATACCCGGATGTACCTGCCCCGCACTCGATCCGGGAGCCGCATCCGGGTACGCGCGATGCGTCGTCGCCAAGGCATGTAGCGATATGCATTTCCTCGTCCTTCCTCGCCCCGCGCGCGCCCAGGCACGGCGTGGCCTGTTCCGATGACATTGACGGGCGCTAGTGTAAGCCGTGGCGCAAACCGTGACGGCCGTCGTACCATCGCGCCGTCATCCACCAGGAGCCCGCCGCATGGCCAGCCAGCCCGAGACCAAGAAGCCTTCCGCCGCCTCGCGTTATTTCTTCCTGTTCCTGATCGGGCTGGTGGTGGGCGCCATCTGCACGGTGATGGCGATGCGCGCGCTGCAGGCGCGGCAGGATCCGTTCCCGGACAGCGTGATGCACGTGATGGCCAAGCACTCGGGCCAGCTGGCCGACAAGGTCAAGCAGAACCGCTGCGCCGCCACCGACACCATCCCGCACGTGCGCACGCTGCGGGCGATGGCCAACGACCTGGAGATGGCCTTCCCCGGCCTGTCCGACGACGCGCGCTTCGGCACCCACACCAGCCAGTTCCGCGCCGACCTCGACGCCGCGCTGGGCGCCCCGCCGACCGACTGCACCGCCGCCGACGCGCTGGTGAAGAAGATCGGCACCGACTGCAAGGCCTGCCACCAGGACTTCCGCGGCTGACGCGGCGCCGCGGGTCTGAATCGCGACTGACGACCGGGCCGCGCATGCGGCCCGATTGTCATCGTGTTCACGCGATCGCGGAGAGCATGGCCCGCGAAGGGACCGCATCGCCTGCGGTCCCACCCCCAAGGAGGTTCCCATGAACATGCGCCTGCTCGCCCTCGGCCTGACCGCCACCGTCGCGCTCGCCGGCTGCGCCAGCACGTCGCCGAACTACGGCAGCGGCTACAGCGGCGGCGGCTACAACGCGCCGTCCAGCAGCCGCTATTGCGCGGACTGCGGCATCGTCGAGCGCATCGACGTGGTGGGCTCCGGCCGCAGCGCGCCGTCGGCCACCGGCGCGGTCCTCGGCGGCATCGTCGGCGCGGTCGCCGGCCGCCAGATCTCCGACCGCACCGGCGGCAGCGAAGGCAACAAGAACGTCTCCACCGTCGCCGGCGCCGTGGCGGGCGCCGCCGCCGGCAACGCCATCCAGAACCGCACCACGGGCGATACCTACAACGTCACCGTGCGGATGGACGACGGCCGCCGCGTGACCATCAACCAGCGCGACCTGGGCGGCATCCGCGAGAACACCTACGTGCGCATCCAGAACGGCCGCGTGGTGCTGCGCTGACCGCCCTCGCCGTCCCGCCAAAGAAAAAGCCCGGCATGCGCCGGGCTTTTTTTGCGGAGCCCGCGCCGATGCGCGGTTCGCTGGATCGGGTCAGACGGGCTGCACCGCATCCGCCTGCAGGCCCTTCTGGCCCTGCACGACGGTGAAGCTGACCTTCTGGCCTTCCTTCAGGCTCTTGAAACCCTGGGTCTGGATGGCGCGGAAGTGCACGAACACGTCTTCGCCATTCTCACGGCTGATGAAGCCGAAGCCCTTGGCATCGTTGAACCACTTCACGGTTCCGGTTTCACGCTCGGACATCTAGTTGCTCCTTGAAACGGGTGGTGGTTACGCCTCTCGGCGGCTGGTTGCAAGGAGGACGCGAGGTACAAGCGATGCAGCGGATCATGGATCTACCCCATCAGGCCACGGTTCACGGTGACCTTGGCAACGGCAGCGGCCGCACAGTAACCCGGCATTTGTCAAAATGCAAACGCCTGAACGGCAAAGTCAACCCCCCGCCAACCCCTTGATTCCCTAGGAGAATTTATTGGACATCCAGATGCTCTACTACGCCCTGGCCGTGGTGCTGATCCTGGTGGGCATCGCCGGGGTGATCCTGCCCGCCCTGCCCGGCCTGCCGCTGGTCTTCGCCGGCATGCTGCTGGCGGCGTGGGCGGACGGTTTCCAGCGGATCGGCTGGGTCCCGCTGGTGGTGCTGGGGCTGCTGACGGTGCTGTCGTTCGCGGTCGACGTCTTCTCCACCGCGATCGGCGCGCAGCGCGTCGGCGCCAGCCGCAAGGCCCTGCTGGGCACGGTGCTGGGCACCTTCGCCGGCCTGTTCTTCATGCCCATCGGCCTGCTCGCCGGGCCCTTCGTCGGCGCGCTGCTGGGCGAACTGTGGCACGGCCGGGAGCTGGGCCAGGCCGCGAAGGTGGGCCTGGGCACCTGGCTGGGCATCGTCCTGGGCGTGGTGCTCAAGCTGGGGCTGGCGTTCGCCATGCTGGGCCTGTTCGCGTTCGCCTGGCTCTTCTGAGGGCCGTCCGCCGCGCCGGCTGGCAGAATGTCGGCACCCCCACCGTCCGAGCCCCCGCATGACGCATCGCACCCGACTGCTCCCGCTGGCACTGGGAGCCACCTTCGCGCTGGCCGCGCAGGCGCAGGAAGGCGCCCCGGCCACGACGCCCGCCGAGGCCTGCTTCCTGCTGGAGAACGACGCCGCGCGCCTGGCCTGCTACGACGCCGCGCTGGGGCGCACGGCCGCCGATACCCGCAGGGCCGACGAGCAGGCCCTGGCGGCCAAGGAAGCCGAAGCCCTGGCGCGCGCGCAGGCCCGCGCCCAGGCGCAGGCGGCGGCCGAGGCGGACGCCGGCCAGGACGCCACCCTGAGCCAGCGCACGCGCCGCCGGCTGGGGGCGTGGTTCCGCGTCGACGAGGCGGCGGAGGCCGACCTGATCGCCAACGCCGGCCGCGGCTCGCTGCTGGACAGCCGCTGGGAGCTGGCCAAGGACTCCAAGCTGGGCGTGTTCCAGCTGCGCGCCTACAAGCCGATGTACCTGCTGCCGGCGTTCTGGACCAGCCAGGTCAACGAGACGCCCTCCTCGCCCAACCCGGACAACACCGTCACCGAGCCGCAGGCGCTGCAGGACGTCGAGGCCAAGTTCCAGCTGAGCTTCAAGACCAAGTTCGCCGAGAACCTGTTCGGCGACAACGGCGACCTGTGGGGCGCCTACACCCAGAGTTCGCGCTGGCAGGTCTACAACGGCGAGGAATCCCGGCCGTTCCGCGAGACCAACTACGAGCCGGAAGTGATGCTGGTGTTCCGCAACAACTACAGCCTCGCCGGCTGGAAGGGCCGCATGGCGGGCATCGGCTTCAACCACCAGTCCAACGGCCGCGGCGACCCGCTCTCGCGCAGCTGGAACCGCGTCATCGCCACCATCGGCCTGGACCGCGAGAACTGGGCGCTGGTGCTGCGGCCGTGGTGGCGCGTGCCGGACGGCAACGACGACGACAATCCCGACATCGAGGACTACATCGGCCGCGGCGACGCAATGCTGACCTACGCGCGCAACGGCCACGTCTTCACCGTGCTGGGCCGGCATTCGCTGCGCGGCGGCGAGGATTCGCACGGCGCGCTGCAGGTGGACTACGGCTTCCCGATCAACCGCAGCTTCCGCGCCCACGTGCAGCTGTTCCACGGCTACGGCGAAAGCCTGATCGACTACAACCACAAGGCCACCTACATCGGCCTGGGCATCTCCCTGCTGGACTGGTACTGATGGACGACGTGACGATCTACCACAACCCCGCCTGCGGCACCTCGCGCAACACGCTGGGGCTGATCCGCAACGCCGGCATCGCGCCGCGCGTGATCGAATACCTGGAGACGCCGCCGGACCGTGCCACGCTGCTGTCGCTGATCGCCGCGATGCAGGTGCCGGTGCGCGACGTGGTGCGCGCGAAGGAGCGCCTGTACACCGAACTCGGCCTGGCCGACGCCGACGACGAGGCGCTGGTCGCGGCGATGCTGGCCCATCCGGTGCTGATCAACCGTCCCATCGTCGTGACCGCGCTGGGCACGCGGCTATGCCGACCCTCCGAGGCCGTGCTGGACATCCTGCCGCGGCCGCAGCGCGGCGCCTTCAGCAAGGAGGACGGCGAGCCGGTCGTGGACGCGGCCGGAAACCGCATCGGCTGACGTAAGATCGGGCGCAGGACCCCGCCCGCCCCGCCAGGAAGCCCATGCCGCGCCCACGCCGTTCGTTCTTCGCCTACGCCTCCGCCATGCTCGGGCTGCTGAGCCTGATGGCGGTGCTGTGCTTCCACTACCCGGAGCTGCTGACCAGCAAGGAATTCCGCGCGGTCTACAACGAGCAGTTCGCCCGCCACCTGCTGCTGGTCGGGCTGGCGGCCGCGTTCGCCATGGGCACGCTGGCCATCCTGCGCGACCGCAACAAGCGCATCGCGCTGCTCGGCGTGGGGGCCGCCACGCTGGCGGTGCTGCTGGGCGGCACCAACGTGCAATTCGACGCCATCGGCAAGACGCCGTACTCGCTGGGACTGGACTGGTTCGTGATCTCGCTGTTCTTCTCGGCGCTGGTGTTCGTGCCGCTGGAGCACTACCTGGGCCAGCGCCGGATCTCGCCGCTGCGCCCGGGCTGGCGCACCGACGTGGCCTACTTCTTCATGAGCCACGTGCTGGTGCAGTTCATCCTGATCCTGGTCACCGCCTCGACCTCGACCATCGCCGGGCTGGCGGCCTTTCCGGCGCTGAAGGACGCGATCCAGTCGCTGCCGGTGTGGGCGCAGTTCCTGATCACGGTGTTCGTGGCCGACCTGGCGCAGGCGCTGCTCCACCGCGCGTACCACAACGTGCCGTGGCTGTGGCGCTTCCACGCCGTGCACCACTCCAGCCGCGAGATGGACTGGCTGGCCGGCTCGCGCATCCACTTCGTCGAGATCGTCCTGACCCGCAGCGCAGTGCTGCTGCCGCTGCTGATCCTGGGCTTCTCGGCGCCGGCGGTGAACGCCTACGTGATCCTGGTCGGCCTGCAGGCGGTGCTGGCCCACGCCAACCTGGGCATCCGCTTCGGCTGGCTGGAATACCTGCTGGTGCTGCCGCGCTACCACCACTGGCACCACGCGCGGCACAAGGACTACCTGGACGTGAACTACGCCATCCACCTGCCGCTGGTGGACATGCTGATGGGCACGTTCAAGCTCCCGCCCGCGCAGGAAGCATGGCCCGAGGAATACGGCGTGATGAAGCTGGAGACCGTGCCGCGCGGCATCCTGCGCCAGCACCTGATGCCGTTCCAGGGCGGGAAAAAGTTCGACGAGTACGTGGACTGAAACGCCGTACCTGCAGGAGCGGCTTCAGCCGCGACCGCGGACCCGAAGCAGCCTTTTAGCCACGGATCAACACGGATAAACGCGGATCGGATAAGGCGGATCAAAGCCCATAGCGCTTTATCCGTGTCATCTGCGTTTATCCGTGTTGATCCGTGTCTCTCGCTTTTTTGGCCATGCGGTCGCGGCTGAAGCCGCTCCTACAGGAGGGGTCAGGTCCAGTCGGTCAGGCCTTCGCGGGCGTAGACCTCTTTGAAGCTGGGCAGGGCCTTCATGCGCTGGGCGTGGGCGTGCAGGACGGGCCAGCTGTCCGTCGGGCGCGGCATGTTGCGCGACCAGCGCATCAGCATGGTCAGCAGGAAATCGGCGGTGCTGCGCCGGGCGCCCAGCAGGTAGGGGCCGTGCGCGTCGAGGTGGTCGGCGACCTGCTGCCAGGCGGCCTCGATCTTCTGCCGGACGTGCCGCTGGCTGGCCTCGGCGTTCTCCGCGCCGGCCACCTCGTCGGCGTAGAACCACGCGCGGTACGCCGGCATCAGCGTGTTGGCGCAGAACAGCATCCAGCGGTAGTACTGCGCCCGCTGCGTGGTCGCCACCGCCGGCGCCAGCTCCGCGCGCGGGTGCAGGTCCGCCAGGTGCATCAGGATGGCGGCCGTCTCGGTGACGACCTGCCCGTCCATCACCAGCGTGGGCACCACGCCGGCCGGGTTGAGCTTCAGGTAGTCGGCGGACTTCTGGTCGCGCCGGTCGAAGTCCAGTTCGTGCAATGCGTGCGGGATGTCCAGTTCGATCAGCAGCCAATGCACGACCAGGCTGGCGGTGCTGCGGGAGTAGTACAGCGTCGTGGACATGCAGGACTCCTGGAATCTAGAGCCCCTCTCCCACCGGGAGAGGAGTTGGGGTGAGGGGCGACGGCGCCCGGACGATCCCGGCGCGCTGGCGCCCACAGCCTCTCATCCGCCTTCGGCATCTTCTCCCGCAACGGGAGGAGCAAAAACCGGACCACCTGGTTCTAGCCTCTCTCCCACCGGGAGAGGGGTTGGGGTGAGGGGCGACGGAGTCCGGATAGTCCCAGCGCACCGGTGCCAACGGCCCCTCATCCGCCTTCGGCACCTTCTCCCGCAGCGGGAGATGCAGAAACCGGGTCGCCTGGTTCTAGCCCTTCTCCCACCGGGAGAGGGGCTGGGGTGAGTGCGATGGAAGTCAGGACGACTCGGGCATCCTGACTTCGTTCGCCCCTCATCCGCCCTCCGGGCACCCTCGCCTTCGCGGGGGCAGGCTCTTCTCCCGATGGGAGAAGGAAACAGCATTTACGCCACCACCACCGGGATCTTGCCGATCCGCGCCTGCCATTCCTTCGGGCCGGTCTGGTGCACCGAGGTGCCCTGCGAATCAACCGCGACGGTGACCGGCATGTCCTGCACCTCGAACTCGTAGATCGCTTCCATGCCCAGGTCGGCGAAGCCGACGACCTTCGCCGCCTTGATCGCCTTGGACACCAGGTAGGCCGCGCCGCCGACCGCCATCAGGTAGGCGGACTGGTGCTTGCGGATCGCCTCGATCGCCGCCGGGCCGCGCTCGGCCTTGCCGACCATGCCCAGCAGGCCGGTCTGCGCCAGCACCTGCTCGGTGAACTTGTCCATGCGCGTGGCGGTGGTCGGGCCGGCCGGGCCGACGACTTCGTCGCGCACCGGATCGACCGGACCGACGTAGTAGATGAAGCGCCCGCGCAGATCCACCGGCAGCGCCTCGCCCTTGTTGAGCATGTCGACCATGCGCTTGTGCGCGGCGTCGCGGCCGGTCAGCAGCTTGCCGTTCAGCAGCAGCACTTCGCCGGGCTTCCACGAGGCCACGTCTTCGCGGGTCAGGGTGTTCAAGTCCACGCGGCGGCCCTTGGACGCGTCGTAGGTCAGTTCCGGCCAGTCGGCCAGCGACGGCGGGTCCAGCATCACCGGGCCGCTGCCGTCGAGGGTGAAGTGCGCATGCCGCGTGGCGGCGCAGTTGGGGATCATCGCCACCGGCAGGTTGGCGGCATGGGTCGGGTAGTCCTTGACCTTGATGTCCAGCACCGTGGTCAGGCCGCCCAGGCCCTGCGCGCCGATGCCCAGCGCGTTGACCTTCTCGTACAGTTCCAGCCGCAGTTCCTCGGCGCGGTTGGACGGGCCGCGCGCCTGCAGGTCGGTGATGTCGATGGGTTCCATCAGCGATTCCTTGGCCAGCAGCATCGCCTTCTCGGCGGTGCCGCCGATGCCGATGCCCAGCATGCCCGGCGGGCACCAGCCGGCGCCCATGGTCGGCACGGTCTTCAGCACCCAGTCGACGATGGAGTCGGACGGGTTGAGCATGGCGAACTTCGACTTCGCCTCCGAGCCGCCGCCCTTCGCCGCGACGATCACGTCCACGGTGTTGCCCGGCACCACCTTCACGTTGACCACGCCCGGCGTGTTGTCCTTCGTGTTGGCGCGCTTGCCGGCCGGATCGGCCAGCACGCTGGCGCGCAGCTTGTTGTCCGGGTGGTTGTAGGCGCGGCGCACGCCCTCGTGGACCATGTCCTCCACGCCCATGGTGGCGTCGTCCCAGCGCACGTCCATGCCGATCTCGAGGAACACGGTGACGATGCCGGTGTCCTGGCAGATCGGTCGGTGGCCCTCGGCGCACATGCGCGAGTTGATCAGGATCTGCGCGATGGCGTCCTTGGCCGCCGAGGATTCCTCGCGCTCGTAGGCGGCGGCGAGGTTCCGGATGTAGTCGACCGGGTGGTAGTAGCTGATGTACTGCAGGCCATCGGCGATGGACTGGATGAGGTCTTCTTGCTTGATCGAGGTCATGGAGCGACGGGCGGGCTGCCGGTGGGGTAGCGGGCGGAAGCGCGCATTTTAGGCCAAAGTGGGCCCCCGGCCGGCTGTCACGGCCGCACGCCCTGCCCCGTCTTTGGTCGCATGAGCCCCGAGAACGCCTTCGAAACCCACCGCCCGCGCCTGTTCGGGCTGTCCTACCGCCTGCTGGGCAGCCGCAGCGACGCCGAGGACGTGGTGCAGGACACCTGGCTGCGCTGGCAGCAGGCGGACCCGCGCGGCATCCGCGATCCGGAGGCCTGGCTGGTCACCGCCGCCACCCGGCTCGGCATCGACCGCCTGCGCGCCGCCCGCGTGCAGCGCGAGCGCTACACCGGCCCCTGGCTGCCGGAACCGGCCGAGATCGACGCCTCGCCCTCGCCCGAGCATTCGGCGGAGATCGCCGAACAGGTCTCGCTCGCCTTCCTGGCCGTGCTGGAGAGGCTCGGCCCCGAGGAGCGCGCGGCGTTCCTGCTGAAGGAGGCCTTCGACTACGACTACGCGCAGATCGCGCCGCTGCTGGGCCGGAGCGAGGCCAGCTGCCGGCAGATGGTGCACCGGGCGCGCGAACGCGTGCAGGCCGGCCGGCCTCGCTTCGAGGTGGCGCCGGAACACCACCGCCGCCTGCTGGAGCGCTTCATGCACGCCGCCAGCCGCGGCGATCAGGCCGCCGTCGCCGCGCTGCTGCGCGAGGACGCGCGGCTGGTGTCCGACGGCGGCGGCAAGGCGGTCGCCGCCCTCCGCCCGCTGCTGGGTGCGGCGCGCATCGCGCGGCTGTTCTGGGCGGCGTACCGACGGCCCGACCCCGCGATCGCGTGGCGGATCGGCACGGTCAACGGCGAAGCGGCGATCCTGCGCTACCACGACGGCGCGCTGACCGCGGTGATGGTGGCGGTGAGCGACGGCGAGCGCATCAGCGAACTGTTCACCGTCGCCAATCCGGACAAGCTCGGCGCGGCTGTCACGCCGGCGAACGGTGGCGCGTCCTCGGGGTGAAGGCGGCCACGGTGGCCGCCATGGAAAGCCCCCCATGACCCGCAAGTTCCATCGCGTCGACTATCCCCGCCTCGTCCCCGAGGCCTTCCGCGGCCTGTATGCCGCCAGCACCGCCCTGCACGGCGGCGCCCTGGGCAAGGAATTCCTCGAACTGGTCTTCCTGCGCGTCTCGCAGATCAACGGCTGCGCGTTCTGCATGGACATGCACTCGACCGCGCTGCGCCGGGCCGGCGTGGAACCGCGCAAGCTGGACACCGTCGCCGGCTGGCGCGACAGCCGCTTCTTCGACGCGCGCGAAGGCGCCGCGCTGGCGTGGGCGGAACAGCTGACGACGCTGCCCTCCGGCGTGCCGGCGGACGCGACCTACGAGGCGTTGCAGGCGCACTTCGACGAACAGGGCATCGCCGAACTGACCATGGCCGTGGCCACCATCAACGCCTGGAACCGCCTGGGCGTGGGCCTGCAACCGGTCCTGCCCTGACCGGGCCGGCGCGCACCGGGGCGCGGGCCGCGGCTCGCTCCGCGCGCCCGCCGCCGGCACAATGGCGGCATGGAAACCCTGGTCCTCGTCCTCGACCTGATCGGCACCTTCGTGTTCGCGCTCAGCGGCGCCACCATGGGCGTGCGCCGCCGCCTGGACCTCTTCGGCGTGCTGGTGCTGTCGTTCGCCGCCGCCACCGCCGGCGGCATCACGCGCGACCTGCTGATCGGCGCCACCCCGCCCGCGGCGCTGAGCGACTGGCGCTACCCGGTGACCTCGCTGGCCGCCGGCGTGGTCACCTTCTTCCGCGCGCCGCTGATCGAGAAGCTGCACCATCCCGTGCGCATGTTCGACGCCATGGGCCTGGCGCTGTTCGCGGTGGCCGGCACGCAGAAGGCGCTGGAGCACGGCATCTCGCCGCCGATGGCCGCGGCGATGGGCATGCTCACCGGCATCGGCGGCGGCATCGCGCGCGACCTGCTGCTGGCGCAGGTACCGCTGGTGCTGCGGGCCGAACTGTACGCGGTGGCCGCGCTGGCCGGCGCGCTGGTGGTGGCGCTGGGCCACTGGCTGGCCCTGCCCGCGCTGCCCTGCGCCCTGGCCGGCGCCGGGCTGTGCTTCGGCCTGCGGATGATGGCGCTGACCTACGGCTGGCACCTGCCGGTGGCGCTGCAATCCGGCGGCGACCGCGAGCCCCCGGGCCCGATGCGCTGACGCCCCCGTCGGCGCACGCGCACCCCGCGCTTGCGCCCAGGCGTGCACCGGCGCCGACGAGCCGTGCGGCGCCGCCCGGCCGCTGGCATTAGCATGGCGCCACCCGCGCCATCCTCGAGCCCCGCCATGGCCATCGCCGCCTCCCGCCCGCTGGACCTCCCCCGGCAGCAGCTGTTCTGGCTGCTGCACCTGGGCGGGTGGGCGGCGTACTTCAGCCAGGGCTACCTGGCCGCGATCGCCCACGGCAAGCCGTCCGGCTACTGGGTGGTCCCGGCGACGGCGGCCATGACCGGCGCCGTCGTCACGCTGGGCCTGCGCTTCCTGCTGCGCGCGTGCTGGGGCCTGCCGCCGCGCCGGCTGCTGCTGGTGATGGTGCTGCCCATCCTGGCCAGCTCGGCCATCATGGACTTCCTCACCCGCGAGGCGCTGGTCGAGTTCTGCGACACCTGCAAGCCGACCAACCACATGGCCTTCATCGCCTACTCGCTGGGCTACATCTACGTGGTGCTGGCGTGGGTGGGCATGTACCTGGGCATCAAGTACTACCGCCAATTGCAGGACGAGACCGAACGCGCCCTCGCCGCGCGCGGCATGGCGCACCAGGCGCAGCTGAAGATGCTGCGCTACCAGCTGAACCCGCACTTCCTGTTCAACACCCTCAACGCCATCTCCACCCTGATCCTGGACCGCGACAACGCCACCGCCAACCGCATGGTGCAGGGCCTGTCGGCGTTCCTGCGCCACTCGCTGGACAACGACCCGATGCAGCGGGTCACCCTGCGGCAGGAACTGGACGCGCTGACCCTGTACCTGGACATCGAGAAGATCCGCTTCGCCGACCGCCTGCGCATCGAGACCGGCATCGACGAGGACTGCTGGCGCGCGCTGCTGCCCAGCCTGCTGCTGCAGCCGCTGGTCGAGAACGCGATCAAGTACGCCGTCGCCAAGCAGGTCGCCGGCGGCCTGCTGCGCATCGAGGCCGAGCGCGACGGCGAGCAGCTGGTGCTGCGCGTGATCGACGACGGCCCCGGCTGCGGCAGCCTGGAGGGCGGCGAACTGCCGCCGGGCAAGGGCGTGGGGCTGCGCAACACGCGCGAACGCCTGAGCGTGCTGTACGGCGACAACGGCGGCTTCTCGGTGCGCAACCGCGAGCGCGGCATCGAGGTGACGCTGCGCCTGCCCTTCGAGACCTCGCAGACGATCGGGGACTGAGCCATGGACACCGCCGTGCCGTCCCGCCACGGGCACTCCGCGCGCCTGCGCGCCATCATCGTCGACGACGAGCCGCTGGCGCGGCGCGGGCTGGAGATCCGCCTGGCCGCGCATCCGGACATCGAGATCGTCGGCCAGTACGGCGACGGCGCGGCGGCCATCGCCGGCCTGCGCGAGCACCGGCCGGAGCTGATGTTCCTCGACGTGCAGATGCCGGGGCTGGACGGCTTCCAGACCCTGCGCGCCATCCCCGCCAGCGAGATGCCGCTGGTGGTGTTCGTCACCGCCTACGACCACTACGCGATCCGCGCGTTCGAGGCCTCGGCCACCGACTACCTGCTCAAGCCGGTGGAGGATTCGCGGCTGGCGCAGGCGCTGGCGCGGGTGCGCCAGGCGCGCGTGCAGCGCGAGGCCAGCGGCCATTGCGAGCACCTGCTCGGCCTGCTCGGCGAACTGAGCGGCCGCCCGCCGCTGGACCTGGACCAGGCGTTGCAGCCCGACGCGCTGGACCTGCTGCGCCGCGAGGAGAAGCTCGCCGTCCGCGACGGCGGCCGCACCGTGCGCGTGGACCTGCGCAGCATCCGCTGGATCGACGCGGCCGGCGACTACATGTGCATCCACGTCGACGGCGACGCGCCCAACGGCGACACCCTGATCCTGCGCGCCACCATGCGCGAACTGGAGAAGCAGCTGGACCCGCAGCGCTTCCCCCGCATCCACCGCTCGACCATCGTCAACGCGCGCCGGGTGGTGGAGATGCGGCCGCACACCAACGGCGAGAGCTTCCTGCGGCTGGACTGCGGCCAGGAACTGAAGCTCTCGCGCAGCCACCGCGACAAGCTGGCCGTGCTGCTCTGAGGTGGCGGCGCGCAGGGACGCGTGCGTCAGGGGCGTAGCGCTGGCCTGCCCCGGAAGGCGGTTGGAGGGAATCCCCCGCTGCTCCCAGCACCGTCGTCCCAGCGAATGCTGGGACCCATGTTGCTCTTGTTTCTGAAGCACCCCGATGCACCCGGAGCAAGAGCCAAAGCGATCCCAGCTTTCGCTGGGATGACGGCCTGAGGGTTGGCTGTCGGCTCAGCTCGTGGACGATGGCGCCATCTCGCCACCCGCTGCCTCCCCGTCGTCCCAGCGAACGCTGGGACCCATGTTGCTCTTGTTTCTGAAGCACCCTGATGCACCCGGAGCAAAAGCCAAAGAGATCCCAGCTTTCGCTGGGATGACCGCCCTAGGGTTGGCCGTCGGTTCGGCTCGTGGACGATGGCGCCATCCCGCCATCCGCCGCCTCCGCCGTCGTCCCAGCGAACGCTGGGACCCATGTTGCTCTTGTTTCTGAAGCACCCTGATGCACCCGAAGCAAGAGCCAAAGGGATCCCAGCTTTCGCTGGGATGACGGCGCAAGGGTTCGCCACCGGTTCGCCTCGCAGACAATGGCGCCATCTCGCCACCCGCTGCCTCCCCGTCGTCCCCGCGAACACTGGGACCCATGGTGCTTTTGTTTCTGAAGCACCCTGATGCACCCGGAGCAAAAGCCAAAGAGATCCCAGCGTTCGCTGGGATGACGGCCTGAGGGTTGGCTGTCGGCTCGCCTCCTGGACGATGGCGCCATCCCGCCAGCCGCTACCTCCCCGTCGTCCCAGCGAACGCTGGGACCCAGGTTGCCGTTGCTTTGTCTTTGCAGCCGGGAAATATCCCGGCGAAACCCAAGCAAGAGCCGGATGGATCCCAGCGTTCGCTGGGATGACGTCTTTTTCGGAGGACGTCCTTTGGACGACGTCTTCCGGATGACGCCGTCCGCAATGACACCCCCACGCCCGCGTAACCGGAATTCTCCCGCCTCGGTTCATCGTGCAGGCTTCACCGCTCGCCGCAACCGCGCATCCGGCATGACTTCCGGGCCATAACCGCATCGCGCGTCGCGCGCATCGTGCACGCCGCCGATGCCCGAGCGGACCGCCCGATGAAACTCACCGACGCCTCCCTGCGCAACCCGGCCGCCGTCGCCGTGACGGTGGCGATGGTGTGCGCGTTCGGCCTGATGAGCCTGGCGAAGCTGCCGCTGCAGCTGTTCCCCGACATCGAGCGGCCGCAGATGTCGATCCAGACCGGCTGGCGCGCCGCCTCGCCGCAGGAGATGGAATCGGAGATCGTCGAGCCGATCGAGGCGGTGATGCAGGGCCTGCCGGGACTGGAGGAGATGGCGTCCAACGTCAACGCCGGCAACAGCTGGATCAACCTGACCTTCGCCGTCGGCAGCGACATGGACGCGATGCTGGTGGAGGTGCTGTCGCGGATGAACCGCCTGCAGCCGCTGCCGCGCGACGCCACCCCGCCGGTGGTGCAGGCCGGCGCGGACAATGCCAACAACTCGCTGACCTATTTCTTCGTGCAGAAGCTGCCCGGCACGGCGGGCGACATCCTCGACTACCGGCAGATGATCGAGGACCGCATCGTGCCGCGCCTGACCTCGGTGGACGGCGTGGCCGGCGTGGAGATCAACGGCGGCGCCCAGGAGGAGCTGACCATCGCGCTCGACCTGGCGCGCGCGGCCTCGCTGGGCATCCAGATCCCGGAAGTGGCCGCCGTGGCCGCGCGCGCCACCGACGTCTCCGGCGGCGTGGTGGAAGCCGGCCGGCGCGAGTACGTGCTGCGCTTCGCCGGCCGCTATTCGCCCGAGGCGATGGGCGAGCTGATCCTGGCCTGGCGCGACGGCCGCCCGGTGCGCCTGGCCGACGTCGCCACGGTCGAGGTGAAGCGGCCGGAACAGCGCTTCTTCGCCTACCAGAACGGCAATCCCGCCATCGGCCTGCGCATGCTGCGCGAGAGCGGCGCCAACGTGCTGGACACGCTGGACGAGGTGAAGCGCGTCGTCGCCGACGTGCGCGAGCAGGAGCTGAAGCCGCTCGGCTTGGACATCGCGCAGAGCTTCGACGCCTCGGTGTTCATCAACCGCGCGCTCGGCCTGCTGTCCGGCAGCCTGACCGCCGGCGTGCTGCTGGCGGTGGGCTGCCTGTGGTGGTTCCTGCGCGACGTGCGCGCCACCGCGCTGATCGCCTGCGCCATCCCCATCTCGCTGCTGGCCACCTTCATCGTGCTGCAGCTGGCCGGGCGCAGCCTCAACGTCATCTCGCTGGCGGGGCTGGCCTTCGCCGTGGGCATGGTGATGGACGCGGCCGTGGTGGTGGCGGAAAACATCGTGCGCCTGCGCGAGGACGGCATGCCGGCCACGCAGGCGGCGCTGGACGGCACGCGCCAGGTCGGCGGCGCGCTGGTGGCCTCGACGCTCACCACCGTGGCGGTGTTCCTGCCGGTGATCTTCATGGACGACGTGGAAGGCCAGCTGTTCGCCGACCTCGCCCTGACCATCTCCATCGCGGTCGGCATCTCGCTGCTGATCGCCGTCACCGTGCTGCCCGCGGCGGCGGGCAGCTGGCTGCGCACGCGCCCAGGCGAAGCCACCCGGCACCGCGCCTGGTCGCGCATCAGCGACTGGGCGCTGCGCACCACCGAGGGCCGCCGCCGGCAGCTGGCGTGGATCGGCGCCCTGGTGCTGGCGCCGATCCTGCTGACGGCGCTGCTGATGCCGCGGATCGACTACCTGCCGCCGGTGAAGCGCGCCGCGGTGGATGCGTTCTTCAACTTCCCGCCGGGCATGAGCCCGGAACGGGTGAATCGCGAGATCGCGCCGGCCGTGCTGGAACGCATGCGCCCCTACATGGACGGCGAGAAAGGCCCGCAACTGAGCAATTGGTACCTCAACCTGTGGCCGGGCGGCGGCTCGCTGGGCGCGCGCGTGGTCGATCCGGACGACATCGGCGAGCTGGAGCGCATCGTGCGCGACGAGATCGTCACCGGCTTCCCCGACACCCGCGCGTTCGCCAGCGAGGGCGAGCTGTTCGGCGGCTTCGGCGGCTCGGCGCGCGCCATCGCCATCCACCTGCAGCACGGCGACGGCGACGCGCTGGCCCGCGCCGCGGAACGCGGTCGCAGGCTGCTGTCCGAACGCTTCGCCGGCGCCAACGTGCAGGCCTGGCCGAACGCCGACGCCGGCACGCCCGAACTGCGCATCCATCCCGACGACCGCCGGCTGGCCGAGGCCGGCTGGCGCCGGCCGGAGCTGGGCACCGTGGTGCGCGCGCTGGGCGACGGGCAGTGGCTGGGCGAATACTTCGACGGCGACCGCCGCCTCGCCATCATCCTGCGCAGCGACCGCGGCGACGACGTCGAGCGCCTCGGCGCCGCCCCGCTGGCGACCCCGCTCGGCGGCGTGCTGAGCCTGGCCGAGCTGGCGCGCGTGGATACGGTGCTGGCGCCGAACCAGCTGCGCCGCATCGACCGCCGCCGCACCGTCACCCTGACCATCGACCCGCCCGCGGCCATGTCGCTGGAGGAAGCGCTGGACATCGTCGAGGACGAGATCGTGCCGTCGCTGCGCGACGCGCTGCCGGCGGACGCCGCCATCCGCATCGCCGGCAGCGCCGACCGCCTGGGCGAAGTGGTGCGCGGCATGGGCGCGAACTTCGCGATGGCGCTGGTGGTGCTGTTCATGCTGATGGCAGCGATGTTCAAGTCGCTGCGCGACAGCGCCTTCGTCATGGCCACGCTGCCGATGGCGGTGCTGGGCGGCGTCGCCGGCCTGCGCGTGCTGGACCTGGCCGCCGGTCAGACGCTGGACCTGCTGTCGATGATCGGCTTCATCATGCTGCTGGGCATGGTGATCAACAACGCCATCCTGCTGGTCGCGCAGGCGCGCGAGGCGCAGGCCGCCGGCGCGTCGCTGGACGATGCGCTGAGGCAGGCCCTCGACCAGCGCCTGCGGCCGATCCTGATCGCGGCGCTGACCGGCGTGCTGGGCGCGCTGCCGATGGCGATCAACCCCGGCCCCGGCGCCGTCATCTACCGCGGCCTGGCCGCCGTGTCCGTCGGCGGCGTGGCACTGAGCCTGCTGTTCACCGTGGTGCTGGTGCCGGCGCTGCTGCGCCTGGCCGGCGACCGCGCGACCGCGCGCGCGCCGCACGCGGCGCCGCTTCCCCATCCCGTTTCCTGACCCCTGCTCCGGAGCACGACATGCGCACCCTGCACAAGACCCTGATCGCCACCGCGCTGGCCGGCGTCCTCGCCCTCCCCCTGCTGAAGCTGGACGCCGGTGCCAGCGCGCCCGGCGAGAAGCCCGGGCCGCCGCCGGCCATCGTCAGCGTCGCGCCCGCGGTCAGCACCGACTTCGCGCCCCGCCACTGGGCGCCCGGCAGCATCATCAGCCGCCGCGACGCGCGCGTGGCCAGCGAGCAGGAAGGCCGCGTGGTCGAGGTGGTGGACGTCGGCCAGCGCGTGCGCGCCGGGCAGGCGCTGGCGGTGCTGGACGACACCGCCCTGCGCCTGCGCGAGCGCGAAGGCGAGGCCGACATCGCCCGCATCCGCGCGCAGCTGGACCTGGCCGCGCGCCAGGAACAGCGCTACGCGCAGCTGGCCGCGCAGCAGAACATCGCGCGCGCGCAGTACGACCAGCTGCGCGCCGACCGCGACATGCTGGCGCAGGAACAGGCGCGCGCGCAGGCGCAGCTGGCCCAGGTCCGCCACCAGCGCGCGCGGATGGTGGTGCGCGCGCCGTTCGACGGCATCGTCGCCGAGCGCCACACCCAGCGCGGCGAATACCTCGCCACCGGCGCCTCGGTGGCGCGGCTGGTGGACACCGCGGTGCCGGAGGTGCGCGTGCGCGCGCCGGTGGACCTGGCGCGCCACCTGGGCGCCGGCACGCAGGTGCGCGTGCGCAGCGGCGGCGGCGAACGCAGCTACGCCGTCAGCGCGATGGTGCCGGTGGGCGACGAAGCCTCGCGCCAGCTCGAACTCCGCATCGCCGTCGACGGCCTGCAGGCGCCGGTGGGCGCGGCGGTGGACGTCGGCCTGCCCAGCGCCGGCACGCGCACGGTGGTGGCGGTGCCGCGCGATGCGGTGGTGCTGCGGCGCGAGGGCGACTTCGTGATGCGCGTGGACGCGGCCGGCAAGGCCGAGCGCCTGCCGGTCAAGACCGGCGCGGAAGTGGACGGGCTGGTGGAGGTGACCGGCGCCGTGCGCGCCGGCGACCGCCTGATCGTGCGCGGCGGCGAACGCCTCGAGCCGGGACAGGCGGTGGACATCCGTCCGCTCGACGCCGCCCTCGCCGCCCGGTGAGGCGCGGGCGCCCCGGCCAGCGCGCGCCGGGAGCGACCGGCATCGCGGCCGGCATGTCCGTGACCTGGAGAGGTCCGTCGCCGGAGGGTCCTACCGCTTCCCCGAGGCGCGGATACGGATACACAGACATGCCCGGCCGCGATGCCGGTCGCTTCCCCCCGCCCGCGGGGCGCATTCACTGACGCCGCGGGCACGAGCAGGCACAATCGGGCCATGGCATCCCCCGACCCGCACGCGGCGCCCGCGCGCACCGGCAACCCCAACCTGCGCGAGCGCTTCGACGCGATGCGCAACCTCGGGCCCTTCCTGCGGCAGATCTGGCAAACCAGCCGCGTCCTGACCCTGGCCAGCCTCGGCCTGCGGCTGGTGCGCGCGATGGTGCCGGTGGCCACGCTGTACATCGCCAAGCTGATCATCGACGAGGCGATCCGCCTGGTCGGCCTGGGGCTGGATTTCGCCTCCCTGGGCGAAGCCTGGCGCAGCGGGCAGCTGGACGCGCTGGCCCTGCTGCTGGCGCTGGAGTTCGCGCTGGCGATCGGCTCGGACCTGCTCGGCCGGCTGGTGAGCTACGCCGACGCGCTGCTGTCGGAGCTGTTCACCAACGCGACCAGCGTGCGGCTGATGGAGCACGCCGCCACGCTGGACCTGGAGGATTTCGAGGACCCGGACCTGCAGGACAAGCTGGACCGCGCGCGCCGGCAGACGATGGGGCGGATGAACCTGATGAGCCAGCTGTTCGGCCAGGTGCAGGACGCCATCACGGTGGCGAGCTTCGCCGCCGGCCTGCTGGTGTACGCGCCATGGCTGATCGCGCTGCTGGCGCTGGCGCTGGTGCCGGCCTTCGTCGGCGAGGCGCACTTCAACGCGCTGGGCTACTCGCTCAATTTCCAGTGGACGCCCGAGCGCCGGCAGCTGGAGTACCTGCGGCAGATGGGCGCCAGCGTGGAGACGGCCAAGGAGGTGAAGATCTTCAACCTCCACCGCTTCCTGATCGACCGCTACCGCACCCTCGCCGAGAAGTTCTTCCTCGCCAACCGCGCGCTGGCGCGGCGGCGCGCGCTGTGGGGCGCGGTGCTGGCGGGGCTGGGCACGCTGGGCTACTACATCGCCTACGGCTACATCGCCTGGCGCACGGTGCGCGGCGACTTCAGCATCGGCGACCTGACCTTCCTGGCGGGCAGCTTCCTGCGGCTGCGCCAGCTGCTGGAAGGCCTGCTGATCGGCTTCTCGCAGGTCGCCGGGCAGGCGCTGTACCTGGACGACCTGTTCTCGTTCTTCGAGATCGAGCCGGAGATCGCCTCGCCCGCCGACGCGGCGCCGATCCCCCGGCCGATCGCGCGCGGCTTCGTGTTCGAGAACGTCGGCTTCCGCTACCCCGACGCCGAGCGCTGGGCCGTGCGCCACCTGGATTTCGAACTGCACGCCGGCGAAGTGCTGGCGCTGGTCGGCGAGAACGGCGCCGGCAAGACCACGCTGGTGAAGCTGCTGGCGCGCCTGTACGACCCGGACGAGGGCCGCATCCTGCTGGACGGGCGCGACCTGCGCGAGTACGACCTGGACGACCTGCGCGCCAACATCGGCGTGATCTTCCAGGACTTCGTGCGCTACCACCTGACCGCCGGCGAGAACATCGGCGTGGGCCGGATCGACGCCATGCAGGACGACGCCCGCATCCGCGCCGCCGCCGCGCGCGCGATGGCCGACGAGGTGATCGCCGGCCTGCCGCGCGGCTACGACCAGCTGGTGGGCCGCCGCTTCAAGCACAGCGTGGACCTGTCCGGCGGGCAATGGCAGAAGATCGCCATCGCGCGCGCCTACATGCGCGACGCCCAGGTGATGATCCTCGACGAGCCGACCGCGGCGCTGGACGCGCGCTCGGAATTCGAAGTCTTCCAGCGCTTCAAGGAATTGTCGGACAATCGCACCGCCGTCCTGATCTCGCACCGTTTCTCCAGCGTCCGCATGGCCGACCGCATCCTGGTCCTCGCCGAGGGACGGCTGGAGGCCAGCGGCACCCATGAGCAGCTCATGGCCGAAGGCGGCCGCTACGCCGAACTGTTCGAACTGCAGGCCGCCGGCTACCGCTGACCGTTCCCCCACCAGGAGACCTCCATGTTGCGCACCGCTCCCCACCGACTCGCCGCCGCCCTCCTGCTCGCGCTGCCGCTGGCCGCGTGCGACTCCGCCGCCAACGGCGAGGCCGCCCGCGCGCCCGCCCCCGCGCAGCCCGCGCCCGACCGCCAGCCGGCGCAGACCCTGACCAGCGCGAAGGGACAGCTGCGCGCGACCCAGGTGACGCAGGGCCTCGACCATCCGTGGGGACTGGCCTTCCTGCCCGGCGGCGACATGCTGGTCACCGAGCGCAGCGGGCAGCTGCGCCGCGTCGGCGGCGACGGCGCCGTGTCCGCGCCGATCGCCGGCGTGCCCCGGGTCTACGCCACCGGCCAGGGCGGCCTGCTCGACGTGGCGCTCGCGCCCGACTTCGCCACCAGCCAGCGCATCTACCTGAGCTACGCCGAGCCGGGCGACGGCGGCACCGCCGGCACCGCGGTCGCCCGCGGCACGCTGTCGGGCGACACGCTGGCCGACGTCGAGGTGATCTACCGCCAGGAGCCCAAGCTCGAAGGCCCGAACCACTTCGGCTCGCGGCTGGTCTTCGACGACGCCGGCCACCTCTTCATCAGCCAGGGCGAACGCAACCACCGCCCCACCGCGCAGGAACTGGACAAGCTGCAGGGCAAGCTGGTGCGCCTGAACCTGGACGGCAGCGTGCCGCCGGACAATCCCTTCGTCGGCACCGCCGGCGCGCGCCCGGAGATCTGGAGCTACGGCCACCGCAACATGCAGGGCATGGCGCGCGACCCGCGCACCGGCACGCTGTGGCAGAGCGAACACGGCCCGCGCGGCGGCGACGAGATCAACCTGCCCCGACCCGGGCGCAACTACGGCTGGCCGATCATCACCTACGGCATCAACTATTCCGGCCAGCCCATCCCCGAAGCCCAGGGCAAGGCGAAGGACGGCATGGAGCAGCCGCACCACGTGTGGGAGAAGTCGCCCGGCCTGTCCGGCATGGCCTTCTACACCGGGCAGCCCGGGAGCCTCTGGAACGACAGCCTGTTCCTCGGCTCGCTGGCCGAGCGCAACCTGATCCGCCTGACCCTGGACGGCGACAGGATCGTCGGCGAGGAACGCCTGCTCAACGAGATCGGCGAGCGCGTGCGCGACGTCCGCGTCGGCCCGGACGGCAACGTCTACGTGGTCACCGACGAGGACAACGGCAAGGTCTGGCGGATCGAGCCGCCCAAGGCACCGTGAGGACACCACGATGACGCGGCTCCTCCTCGCGCTCGCCCTGTGCTGCGCCCCGCTGGCCCACGCGCAGTCGCCCTCGCCCGCCGACTACGCCCAGGCCAAGCCGCGGGCCGACGCCGACGAAGCCTCGCTGCCGCCCGCGCAGGCGGCGGCGCTGCGGGACGCCCAGAGCGCCGTGCTGGACACCGCCATCGCCGCCTGCGCGACCCCGGCGGCCGACACCTCGCCCTTCGTTGTGGTGGCGGAGCTAGACGCCGCCGGCCGCGTGCAGCGCACCTGGCGCGAAGGCGGCACCCCGCTGGCGATCTGCGTGCAGAAGCAGGTCGCCGGCGCGACGCTGCCGGCACCGCCGCATGCGCCGTTCCTGGTCTCGTTCGAACTGAGTTTCACCCCATGAGCGGCGCTGCGCCCGACCTCAACGCCGTCCTGCGCGCCCGCCTGCCGGCGGACATGCCGCTGCAGATCCCGCCGCCCTGCCTGCTCGACATGCAGGGCGAGTTCGTGGAGTACGTGGAGGGACAGTCGCTGGCGATGCGCTTCCCGGTGCTGCCTCGCTACCGGAACCCGATCGGGCACATGCAGGGCGGCTTCATCGTCGCGGCGCTGGACAACACGCTGGGGCCGTTCTCCTACCTGATCGCGCCGCCGAGCGTGACGACCTCGCTCAACACGCAGTACCTGCGGCCGGTGACGCCGGAGATGCCGCACATCGCCTGCCATGCGCGGCTGGTGGAGCGCACGCGCCACCAGTTGTTCCTGGCGGGCGAGGTCCGCGACGAGGCCGGTCGCGTGCTGGCGATGTGCCAGGCGGTGTGCCAGATCCTGCCCCAGAAGGCCGGCTGACCACGCGCACGCGTAGAGCGGGGGTTGCTCCGCTGCCTCTCCGTGCCTTCAAAGCCCCTCTCCCTGCGGGAGAGGGGTTGGGGTGAGGGGCAACGAAGCCCGTGTTCCTTCTTGCTTCGGATTGGAACAACGTCCGCGATTACTTTGGTTTGGTGGCCCTGCGGCCAGGCTCGCTGCCACGGGCAGATGGCGCCGCTCGCCGCGGGGGCGTTACTTTCTTTGCTTGTGCAAAGAAAGTAACCAAAGAAAGCACACCCCCGGCGGTCCGCCCGCCACTACGTGGCGGGTGCGCAGTCCCGGCGGGAATTTTCGTGCGGGGCATCCTGCCCCGTACGAAAACGGCGCACATCCCTGTGCGCCGCCCCTGCGGGGTTTGACCCGCCGGGACTGCCGGACCTAAAGGGGGCCCCGAAAGCCAAAACGGATACATCCGGGGCCCAGCAGGATCGGTACTTGCTGTTGCATGACATGGAACAAGAAGCAACACCAACGACAACAGGCAGCCATCGCCATTGCCGCCATATCCGCCGTTGCTGTTGCTCCTCGCCTTGGGGCCCTATCTAGGCGCGGCGAGGGGACCGGGTAAACCCGTAGGGCGCCGCCCTGGATGGGCGGCGTTTTCGTATGGCACAGGGATGTGCTTTACGAAAATTCCCGGTCCCCTCGCGGACCCGGCGCTACGCGCCGGGCGTGCCGCCTGGGGGGTGTTTCTTTGCTTCTTTCTTTGCACAAGCAAAGAAGCGCTTTTCAACAGCCGAATGGCTGGTCAAGAAGGCCCCCGCGGCGAGCGGCGCCATCTGTCCCGCAAGGGAAAACCAACCCGTCAGGCCACTGACTAGGCTATTCGGCCAATCCGGCGTTTCATCGCGCCCTTTTAACCGGAACGAGCACGCACAGGCGACGGGCTTCGTTGCCCCTCACCCCAACCCCTCTCCCGCAGGGAGAGGGGCTTGGATCGCGCGCGGGCGAACAGTACCAGCGGGTGATGCCTGTGCTTGCGGCAGAACGCATTCCCGGAAAGATAGATCCAGCCAATCCACGGTGCACGCGCATCGCCTACACACTCATGCACAGATGCATGCACACACGCACCCGGCCTGCATATCGCAGGATCGCAGGCAGCCAGAAAGAGCGGATTCGTTACCTACCCATCTCCCATCCCACAGGAAGAAAAAGCCTCACCGCCCCGGCTCGTCATTCCACAGCAGCTTGTGCAGCTGCATCTGGAACCGCACCGGCAGCCGGTCCTCGACGATCCAGTCCGCCAGCTCGCGCGGCTCCAACTCGGCCTTGCTGGGCGAGAACAGCACGTCGCAGCGCTCGGCCAGGCGGTGCTCGGCGAGCATGCCGCGCGCCCACTCGTAGTCGGCGCGGCCGCACAGCACGAACTTCACCTGGTCGCGCGCGGTCAGCAGCGGCAGGTTCTCCAGCCGGTTGCGGGCTTCTTCCTTCGAGCCCGGCGTCTTCAGGTCCACTACCCGCGACACGCGCGGATCCACGCCGGCGATGTCGATGGCGCCCGAGGTTTCCAGCGAGACGTCGTAGCCGGCGTCGCACAGCTTGCGCAGCAGCAGCAGGCAGCGCTTCTGCGACAGCGGTTCGCCGCCGGTCACGCAGACGTGGCGCACGCCGTGGCGCGCCACCTCGGCCAGGATGTCGTCGATCTCTCGCCACTGCCCGCCGTGGAAGGCGTAGGCGGTGTCGCAGTACTGGCAGCGCAGCGGGCAGCCGGTCAGGCGGACGAAGACCGTCGGCCAGCCGACCGCGTTCGCCTCGCCCTGCAGGGACAGGAAGATCTCGGTGATCTTGAGGCGTTCCAGCGGCGACTGGACGATCTCGCTGGGGCGGGCGGCGTCGTTCATGGGGTGCGCATGATACGCCTTGCCGGCCCGGCGTCCCCGCGACGGGGAACCGGGCGCGGCCGGCTCAGCGCAGGCGGCCGATCTGGATGGCGCGCAGGCGGTCGTCGGCGGTGCGGGCAACGTCGGTGCCCGGGTACTTGGCGATGACGTCGCCCAGGGTGCGCTCGGCTTCGGGCAGCCGGCCCAGGCCGTAGTCGCACAGGCCCAGCTTCAGCAGGGCGCCCGGCGCCTTGTCGTGGGTCGGGTACTGCGCCAGCAGCGCGCGGAACTGGTCCGCGGCCAGCGCGTAGTTCTGGGTGACGTAGTAGCTCTCGCCCAGCCAGTACAGCGCGTTGGGCGCGTACACGCCGCCGGGATAGAGCTGCAGGAAGCTGGTGAACAGCTGCGCCGCGTCGGCGTACTCGCCGGCCTTCAGGCGGTCGAAGGCGACGTTGTAGGCGGTGCGTTCGTCGCCGGCGGCGGACAGCGCGCCGACGTCGCCGTGGACGCTCGGGGGGCGCTCGGCCGTGGCGGGCGCCGGCGCGGCGGCCGGCGTCGATGCCGGGGCATTGCCCAGGGGCGGGCTGACGGGCGCGGCGCCGGCCGGCACCGGCGGCGTGCCGCCCTCGATGCGGTTGAGGCGGCCGTCCAGGTCGAGGTACTGGTCGCGGCTGCGCTGCTTGAGCTGCTCGTTCTCGTTCTGCAGCTGCTCCAGCTGGGCGCGCAGTTCGCGCAGTTCCGCTTCCTGCTGGGTGACCCGGTTGAGCAGGTCCAGGTTCTGCTGCGGGTTGTTGGCCTTCGCCTCCAGCGCGGCCACGCGGTCGGCCAGGCTGACGCGCTGCGCGTGGGCGGGAGCGGCGGCCACGAGGGCCGCCGCCAGGACCAGCATGTACTTCTTCGCGATCATCGTGGCGACGACGGCTTACTTCGCCGTGTACACGATCTCGACGCGACGGTTCTGCGACCAGCAGGACTCGTTCGAGTCGGTGCAGACCGGGCGCTCTTCGCCGTAGCTGACCACGGTCAGCTGGCTGGCCGAGCCGCCGTTGGCCTGAAGGGCCGAGTTGACGGCGTTGCCGCGGCGCTCGCCCAGGCCCAGGTTGTACTCGCGGCTGCCGCGCTCGTCGGCGTGGCCTTCCAGCGAGATGCGCGAGGACGGACGGTCGCGCAGGTACTTGGCGTGGCAGCCCATGATGGCCTGGAACTCCGGCTTCAGGGCGTCCTGGTCGAGGTCGAAGTAGACCACGCGCTGGCGCAGGCAGGCGTCGCGGTCCAGGTCGTCCGGACCGTAGGCGCCGGAAGTGGTCGGGCCGGTCGGACCGGTCGGGGCGGTGGTCGTGGTGTCGGTCGGCGGGGTCGGCTTGACGTCCTTCTTGCAGCCGGCGAGGACGGCGACGGACATCAGCGAGAGCATCAGAACACGGGTGGTGTTGTTCATGGTCATTCCTTCGTCGTTGGAGCGGGGGTTTCAGGGGTCCGACATTGTAGACACAAAATTAACGCACGGTGCGATAGGGCGACCACGCCGGCTCGCGGACGTCGGCGTTGGCCACCACCAGACGCTGGCGTACGCGGGCATCGGCCGACACCGCGTACAGCACCCCCCGCCCGCCTTCGCGCGCGGCGTACAGCACCATGCTGGCGTTGGGGGCGAAGCTGGGCGACTCGTCCAGCGAACCCGGCGACAGCGACGACCAGCGCGCGCCGCCCAGGCTGCTGTCCATCAGGGCGATGCGGTAGTTGTTGCCCGCGCCCTGCACCACCGCGATCTTCTTGCCGTCGTAGGACACGCTGGCGGTGGCGTTGTAGCTGCCGTCGAAGCTCACCCGGCTGGCGCTGCCGCCGGCCGCCGGCACGCGGTAGATCTGCGGGCGGCCGCCGCGGTCGGAGGTGAAGTAGATGCTGGCGCCGTCGGGGCTCCAGGTCGGCTCGGTGTCGATGGCCGCGGTGTTGGTGAGCTGGCGCAGCGAACGGCTGCCCAGGTCCATCACGTAGATCTCCGGGTTGCCGCTGCGCGACAGGGTCAGCGCCAGCTGGCGGCCGTCCGGGGAGAACGACGGCGCGCCGTTGATGCCGCGGAAGCTGGCGACCTTCTCGCGGGCGCCGGTCGAGATGTCCTGGATATAGATGGCGGAGTTGCCGCTCTCGAAGCTGACGTAGGCCAGCTTGCGGCCGTCCGGGCTCCACGACGGCGACAGCAGCGGCTCGGCCGAGCGCACCACGGTCTGCGGGTTGAAGCCGTCGGAGTCGGCCACCATCAGCGCGTAGCGGGCGGCCTTGCCGGTGCCGGCGGCGGTGATGTAAGCGATGCGGGTCCAGAACGCGCCGCGCACGCCGAGGATCTTCTCGTAGATGGCGTCGGCCATCTGGTGGGCGACGTCGCGCAGGGCGTTGGCGCGCGCGGTCATCGCCAGGCCCAGCATGCGTTCCTGCTTGGCCACGTCGAACAGTTCGTACTCCACCCGGTAGGCGCCGTCGCCGCCGTCGACCACGCGGCCGACCACCAGGTAGTCCTGGCGCAGCGCGCGCCAGGTCGGGTACTGCACCTCGCCGCCGCGGGTCGGGCGCTCGGTGATGCTGGCTTCCGGCAGGGTGCGGAACGAGCCGGACCGCTCCAGGTCCATGCGCACCACGCTGGCCACGTCCGTCGGCGGCGCGCCGGCGCTGCCCTGGTAGGGCATGGGCACGATGGCGATCGGCAACGCCGAGGCGTTGCCGCCGATGATGTCGATCTCCAGGCCTTGCTGCTGGGCGCTGGCCAGCGCGGGCAGCAGGGCGAGGACGAACAGGGCGAACCAGCGCAGCGGTTTCTTCATGGGCGGCAACGACTCTGCGGTTTGGGCGGGGCGGCAAAGGGATACCAGCCCGCGCGTGAACGTTTTAACAATTGTGAACGACAGCCGGCGAAACGCCACGTGAAGTCAGCGGTCCCGGGCCTCGAAGTTCAGGGTCAGGGTACGGGCGAACACCGATTCGAAGCCCCGGTACGGCAGCGGCCGGGCCTTCAGCACGGCCCGCTCGATCGAATCCTGGCCGGCGGCGTCCATGGCGCAGCCCGGCTGGACCTCGGCGCTGACCACGTCGCCGCCGGGCAGTTGGCGGATGACGACCCGGCAGCGGGTGCCCACCGGCACCGACTCCGGCCGCGTCCATTGCCGCAGGACGGCCTCCTGGATGGCGGCGGCGTAGCGGCCGCGCAGGTCCTCGTCGGTGCCGCCGGCGCCGGCCGGGCCGGCCGCGGGCGCCGGCGCGGATGCCGCCGCGCTGGCCGCCTGGCGCGCGCGCGCATCGGCCAGCTGGCGCAGCTTCTGTTCGGCCAACTGCGCCTCGCGCGCGGCCTGGGCGCGCTGGCGGCGGATCTCCTCCAGGCGCTTCTTGTCGGCCTCGGCCTTCTGCTGGGCCTCGGCGGCGAGGCGCTTCTGCCGCTCCTCCTCCTGCTGCGCGGCGAGGCGGCGCTGCTGCTCGGCCTGTTCCTGGCGCTTGCGCTCGGTCAGGTCGATCTGCTCCTGGCGGCGCTTGGCCTCCTGCTCCTGGCGGGCCTTCTCCTGGGCGATGGCGTCGCGGCGCGCTTCGTCCTGGTCGACGGTGTCGGGCACCGGAATGCGTTCCTGCGCCTGCTGCTGGCGTTCCACCGGGGCGTCCTGCGGCGCGGGCTCCGGGATCGGCTGCGGCGGCGGCACCGTGTCTTCCGGGGCCGGCTCGCGCACGGGCTCGGGCATCGGCGCGGGCTGGAAGTCGAGCGCGCGCTCGACCGCGCGCTGGTCGGCGGCGGAGACGTCCAGCGTGGCCTCCATCGCCTGCGAGCCGGCCGCGTTGAGGCGGTCGCGGTCCCACGCGAGGAAGGGCGACACCAGCAGCAGCACGAGCAGCAGCAGGTGCAGGCCGACGGCCCACGCCACCGCCCTGCCCAGCCCCTCGTCCTGAGGCACTGCTTGTCGCGGGAAGGTTTCAGCGTGCATCGCGGCTTATTGCTTGGTCCAAAGCACGACGTTGGTCACCTTCGCCTTCTTCAAGGCTTCCGTGGCATCGATGACCCGTTGATAAGGCGCGTCCGCGTCACCCGCCAACAAGACCCGGAGCTCGTTTCCTTGCTGGGCCTTGATGGGCGCCAGTAGCGCTTCCAGTTGGGCGGCATCCACCGTCCTTGGCGCCTTGTCCCCGGGCAGTTGGAGGCCCAGGCGGCCATCGGGGTATGCCACGACGATGATGGGGTCGTTCCGCGTTTCCACCGCCTTGGCGGTGGACGACGGCAGCTTGACGTCCACGCTCAGCGTCAGCAGCGGCGCGGTCACCATGAAGATGATCAGCAGCACCAGCATCACGTCGATGTAGGGGACGACGTTGATCTCGGACTTCAGCTTGCGCCGCTTGCGGTGGAAGATGCTTCCGGCCATGACGGACTCCGCTTACTCGCCCGAGCTCTGGCGCTGCAGGATCGAGCTGAACTCCTCGGCGAAGCTCTCGTAGCGCACCGACAGCCGCTCGACGCGGGTGGTGAAGCGGTTGTAGGCCCACACCGCCGGGATCGCCACGAACAGGCCGATGGCGGTGGCGAACAGCGCTTCGGAGATGCCCGGCGCGACCGAGGCAATGCCGGCCTGCTCGCCGCTGTTGAGCATGTCGTGCATGGTCACCATGATGCCGAACACGGTGCCGACCAGGCCCACGTAGGGCGCGGTGGAACCGATGTTCGCCAGCAGTTCCAGGTTGCGCTCCAGCTGGTCCACTTCGCGCGTGTAGGTCACGCGCATGGCGCGCTGCGCGCCTTCCAGCTGCGCGCGCCCGTCCAGGCCGCGCTTGTCGCGCAGGCGGGTGAACTCGCGGAAGCCGGCCTCGAAGATCGCCTCCAGCCCGGTGACCACGCGGTTGCGGTCGGCCGCGCCGGCATAGAGCTTGTGCAGTTCGGCGCCGGACCAGAAGCGGCTCTCGAACTCGTCGGCGTCGCGGTTGGCCAGCTTGAACACGCGCGCCTTGCGGAAGATGATCACCCAGCTGATCAGCGAGCCGGCCAGCAGCAGCAGCACGATCAGCTTCACCGGCAGGCTGGCCTTCAGCATCAGGTCGATGTAGTTGATCCCGCTGTGGACGGTGGCGGCGGTGGCCTCGGCGGCGGCGGCCGCGGTCTCCGGCGGCAGCGCCTCCACCACGGTGTCCTGGAAGGCCAGCAGCGTTGCGATCATCCGTCGTTCCTCGTGTCTCGGTTCGTGTTGCGTATCGGGTTAAAGCGGGTGGCCCGGTGCGGCGAGCCGGCGGAATTCCTCGTACAACGCGTCGGGCAGCGCAACGGGTCTGAACCCGGACGCGCTCAGCGCCGCCACCTTCACCTCGGCGGTCAGCAGCACCTCGCCGTCCCGCTCGATGGTCTGGGCGAAGACCACGCTGGCGCGCTTGCACTGCTGGATCCGCGCGGTGACCTGGAGCAGATCGTCCAGCCGGGCGGGGCGCAGGAAATCCAGGCGCATCGCGCGGACGGCGAACACCAGGTCGTGGGTCTGGCGCAGCCGCTCCTGGTGGTACCCGCGGGCCCGCAGCCATTCGGTACGGGTGCGTTCCAGGAAAGCGACGTATTGCGCGTGGTACACCACGCCACCGGCGTCGGTATCTTCCCAATAGACGCGTGTCGGAAAGATGAACGGAACCGCATCCGCGGCCATCGTCTGGGAATCAGTCGTCAAAGCATGCGCTCCCGCACGGAATGGTGCATACCAACCTGTGACCAGTGGCGGTCAGAACAGTTCGCCGGCCGTGTCGCCCGGTTCCGGCACCCGCCCCCTGGGCGTCAGGCCCAGGTGCAGGTAGGCCTTGCGGGTGGCCATGCGCCCGCGCGCGGTGCGGATCAGGAAGCCCTGCTGGATCAGGTAGGGCTCGATGACGTCCTCCAGCGTGCCCCGCTCCTCGCTCAGCGCGGCGGCCAGCGACTCCACCCCGACCGGGCCGCCGTCGAAGCTGTCGATGATGGTCCGCAACATCCGGCGGTCGAGTTCGTCGAAGCCCTCCGGGTCCACCTTCAGCATCTGCATCGCCGCGCGCGCGACGTCCACGTCGATGTGGCCGCTCGCCTTCACCTGCGCGTAGTCGCGCACGCGCCGCAGCAGCCGGTTGGCGATGCGCGGGGTGCCGCGCGCGCGGCGGGCGACTTCCGCCGCCCCTTCCGGCTCGCAGTCCATGCCGAGGATGCGCGCCGAGCGCTGCACGATGCGGGTCAGCTCCTCGGGCGAATAGAACTCCAGCCGCTGCACGATGCCGAAGCGGTCGCGCAGCGGCGCGGTCAGCAGGCCGGCGCGGGTGGTGGCGCCGATCAGGGTGAACGGCGGCAGGTCCAGCTTGATCGAGCGCGCGGCCGGGCCCTCGCCGATCATGATGTCGATCTGGAAGTCCTCCATCGCCGGGTACAGCACTTCCTCGACCACCGGCGACAGGCGGTGGATCTCGTCGACGAACAGCACGTCGTGCGGCTGCAGGTTGGTCAGCAGCGCCGCCAGGTCGCCGGCCTTCTCGATCACCGGGCCGGAGGTCACCCGCAGGTTGACCCCCAGCTCGTTGGCGATGACGTGGCTCAGGGTGGTCTTGCCCAGCCCCGGCGGCCCGAAGATCAGCACGTGGTCCAGCGCCTCGCCGCGCCCCTTCGCCGCCTGGATGTAGATGTCCAGCTGCTCGCGGACCGGCTTCTGGCCCAGGTACTCGTCCAGCCGCTTGGGACGGATGCTGGCTTCCAGAGCCTCGTCTTCGCGGGTGGCGGAGGAGGTGATGAGGCGATCGGTGGTCATGGGGCTATGGTATAGGAGCAGGAACGAGTGGAGAGGAACGAGGAGTGAGGAAAAGCGCTCTTGCTCTCTTCTCGTTCCTCTCCACTCGTTCCTGCTTCTCAGATCTCGACCTGCGCCCCCAGCTCCACCAGCCGGTTGCCCGGGATGCGGAAGAAGCCCGTCGCCGGGGCCGCGTTGCGGTGCATGACGGCGAACAGCTTGTCGCGCCAGATCGGCATGCCGCGGCGGCGGATGGCCACCACGCTCTCGCGGCTGGCGAAGTAGGTGGTGTCCATCGGGTCGAAGTAGATGCCGCCCTTGTCGCAGGAGCGCATCAGCGCCGCCGGCACGTCCGGCGTCTCCATGAAGCCGTAGCGCACGATGACGCGGTAGAAGTCGTCGCCGATGGACTCGATCTTCAGCTTCTTCGCCGCCGGCGCGTACGGCACGGTCAGCGTCTCCACGGTCAGGAAGACGTTGCGCTCGTGCAGCACCTTGTTGTGCTTGAGGTTGTGCAGCAGCGCGTGCGGCACCATGCCGGTCTGCGCGGTCAGGAACACCGCCGTGCCCTGCACGCGCACCGGCGGGGCCAACATCAGGCCCGGCAGGAAGCTGTCCAGCTGGATGCCGTCCTTGCGGATCTCGGCGGTCAGCAGTTCGCGGCCGCGCCGCCAGGTGCGCAGCAGGGTGAACAGCACCGTGCCCAGCACTACCGGGAACCAGCCGCCCTGCAGGATCTTCGCGCCGTTGGCGATCACGAAGGCGACGTCGGCGACCAGGAACAGCACGCACAGCGGCAGCACCCAGCGCCGCGCCTTCGGCCACAGCGCGCGCGCCACGATGGCCAGCAGCAGCGTGTCGATCAGCATGGTGGCCGAGACCGAGATGCCGTACGCGGTGGCCAGCGCCGACGAACTGCGGAACGACAGCACCAGCGCGATCACGATCACCATCATCATCCAGTTGATGCCGGGGATGTAGATCTGGCCGATGGTGTCGTGCGAGGTGTGCTTGATCTGCATGCGCGGGATGTAGCCCAGCTGCATGGCCTGGCGGGCGATGGAGAAGCCGCCGGTGATGACCGCCTGCGAGGCGATCACGGTGGCCGCGGTGGCCAGCACGATCATCGGGATGCGGCCCCATTCGGGCACGCCCATGTAGAACGGATTGCGGATAGCGGCCGGGTTCTCCAGGATCAGCGCGCCCTGGCCCAGGTAGTTGAGCATCAGCGCCGGCAGCACGAACCAGTACCAGGCCAGCCGGATGGGCCTGGCGCCGAAGTGGCCCATGTCGGTGTAGATCGCCTCGCCGCCGGTCACCGCCAGCACCACCGCGCCGAGGATGAAGACGCCGTGCCAATGGTGGTCGAGGAAGAAGCCGACCGCCAGCGCCGGGTTGATCGCGTGCAGGACTTCCGGCTCGTGGGTGATGTTCATGACGCCCAGCACCGCCAGCACCAGGAACCAGGTGGCGGTGATGGGCCCGAACACCTTGCCCACCTTCTCGGTGCCGAAGCGCTGGGTGGCGAACAGGCTGACCAGCACCACCAGGGTGATCGGCACGATCCAGCTGTGCAGCTGCGGCGCCACCACTTCCAGGCCCTCCACCGCCGACAGCACCGAGATGGCCGGCGTGATCACGCCGTCGCCGAAGAACAGCGACGCGCCGAAGATGCCGAGGATGCCGATCAGGTAGGCCGACCGCGATCCCTTGGCCAGGCTGCGCTGGGCCAGCGCCATCAGCGCCATGATGCCGCCCTCGCCTTCGTTGTCGGCACGCATGATGATGGTGACGTACTTCACCGTCACCACCATGGTCAGCGACCAGAACACCAGCGACAGCACGCCCAGCACGGTGTCGTGGTCGGCCACCAGGCCGTAGTGGCTGGAGAAGGCTTCCCGCAGCGTGTACAGCGGGCTGGTGCCGATGTCGCCGAACACCACGCCGATGGCGCCGAGCACCAGCGCGCGCATGCCCACGTTGCCATGGCCGTGGTGGCCGGCGTGGCCGGCCGGCGAAGGGGATGGGGGGGGGCTGGACATGGCGGGCGGAGGGTAGCGCCGGGAAAGTGAAGGAAGGCTCTAGAAACGCGTGGCCGCGCGGCTCAGCGCAGCGCGGACTGCAACGCCTTGCGGATGATCGCGGCGGCATCGTCGCCGGCGGCGGTCGCGTCGCGGGCCATGCGCGCGGCTTCGGCCGGCTTGTAGCCCAGCTGCTGCAGGGCGATGGTGGCCTCGGACTGCGGGTCCGACGGCAGCGCGCTGATGCCGCCCACGCCGGTGCCCATCAGGTCGGCGGCGCGGTCGCGCAACTCCACCACCATGCGCTCGGCGGTCTTCTTGCCGATGCCGGGGATGCGCGTCAGCGCGGCGGTGTCGCCGGCCTGCACCATCCGCGCGAACTCGTCCACGCTGGCGCCGGACAGCACCGCCAGCGCGATCTTCGCGCCGATGCCGCTGACCTTCTGCACGTCGCGGAACAGCCGGCGCTCGCCCTCGCGCAGGAAGCCGTACAGCGACACGCTGTCCTCCTTCTGCGCGTAGTGGGTGAACAGCAGCACCTCGCGGCCCACGTCCGGCAGGTCGTAGAAGGTGCTCATCGGCGCTTCGAGTTCATAGCCCACGCCGCCGACGTCGATCACCAGCCAGGGGGGGGACTTGTAGGCGAGGATGCCGCGGAGTCTTCCGATCATGGGGTGGCTCCGGTGAAGCCGGGACCCGGGACCCGGGACCCGGGACCCGGGAAAAGCACTTGTGCGGGCTCGCAATCACGTCGAGTGCGTTCGAGCCGGCGCCCGCCCCACACGGCCGGCATGCAGCTTCCCCCGGTCCCCGGTCCCCGGTCCCCGGTCCCGACCACAATCGTCATTTCCTGCTCCAGGCCAATTGCGAACTCACGCCCAGCCGCCTGGCGGTGGCGCGCACGTGCGCGTGGGTGATGGCGACGGCCAGCGCGTCGGCGGCGTCGGCCTGCAGCTTGCCGTGCAGGTTGAGCATGATGCCGACCATGTGCTGGATCTGGGTCTTCTCGGCGCTGCCGCGGCCGACCACGGCCAGCTTCACTTCCTTGGCGGCGTATTCGTGCACCGGCAGGTCGCGCAGCACCACCGCGCTGATCGCGGCGCCGCGCGCCTGGCCCAGCTTCAGGGCCGAATCGGGGTTGCGCGCCATGAACACCTTCTCGATCGCCACTTCGTCCGGCTGCCAGGCCGCGATGATCTCGCCCAGCCCGTCCAGCAGCCGGCGCAGCCGCTGCGGGAAATCGTCGGCCCCCAGCAACACCAGCGGCGCGTGGTGGACATGGATGACCTTGCCCGCCGCATCGACGTCGATGATGCCCACGCCGGTGCGCTGCGAGCCGGGGTCGATGCCGAGGATGCGGGTGAAGCCGGGACCGGGGACCGGGGACCGGGGACCGGAAGCGGCGGAATGCGGAGCGTTGGCAGCCAAGAGGAAGAATCCGCGGGCAGCTCAGGCGCGGGCACGGAGGCAGGAACCGGATGCCCCGGTCCCCGGTCCCCGGTCCCCGGTCCCGGCCTTACGCATACGCATCCGCGCCCAGGTCCGCGTTGGAATACACGTCCTGCACGTCGTCCAGGTCTTCCAGCATGTCCAGCAGCTTCTTCACCTGCAGGGCGGTGTCGCCCTGCACGGCGATGTCGTTGTCGGCGCGGAAGGTGATCTCGGCATGGCCGGGAGCCAGGCCGGCGGCTTCCATCGCGTCCTTCACCGCCTGGAAGGCGTCCGGCGCGGTGACCACGTCGATCGCGCCGTCGTCCGGGTAGACCACGATGTCGTCGGCGCCGGCCTCGATCGCGGCCTCGGTGATCTTCTCCTCGTCGGCGCCGGGGGCGTAGCTCAGCACGCCCAGGCGCTTGAACATGAAGGCCACCGAGCCCTCGGTGCCCATGTTGCCGCCGCACTTGGAAAAGGCGTGGCGGACGTCGGCCACGGTGCGCACGCGGTTGTCGGTCAGGCAGTCGACGATCACCGCCACGCCGCCGGGGGCGTAGCCCTCGTAGCGGACCTCTTCGTAGACCACGCCTTCCAGTTCGCCGGTCGCCTTCTTGATGGCGCGCTCGATGACGTCCTTGGACATGTTGGACGCCAGCCCCTTGTCCACCGCCGCGCGCAGGCGCGGGTTGTTGGCGGGATCGCCGCCGCCGGCGCGGGCCGCCACGCCGATCTCGCGGATGATCTTGGTGAAGATCTTGCCGCGCTTGGCGTCGGTGGCGTTCTTGCGGGCTTCGATGGACGGGCCTCTACCCATGGGGACTTCCGGAGTGCTCTGACAAGGGCGCGGATTATACGCGCCCCCATGCGGGCGTCAGTCCGGGTCGCCGAAGCGGCCCTCGCGCAGGAAGCGGGCGGCCTGGCGGGCGGCCTCGGCCGAGAACACCAGCCCCGTGTGGCTGGCCGGCACCACGCAGTGCGCCGCCAGCCCGGGCAGGCGGGTCTCCTCCAGCGCCACCGTGCCGTCGGATTCGCCCTCGAAGCGGGCGACCAGCCGCCCGATGCCGCGCGCCACGTTGCCGGCCACCATCCCCACCGGCACCCTGCCCTGCCACGGCGGGCACCCCGCCTGCAGCAGCGCGCCGCTGCGGCCGAGCACCGGCGCCGTCCAGGCGCGGCGGCCCAGGCTGCGCGCCGCGTCGCTGCCGCGCAGCGGCGACCCCAGGCAGACCATCCGCGGCACCGGCAGGTCCGGCTCGCGGCGCAGCGCTTCCAGCCCGACCAGCCCGCCCAGGCTGTGCCCGAGCAGGTGCGCCGGCGAGCCGTCCTTCAGGCGTGCGATTAGCGCGGCGATCGCCGGCTCCGGGCCGCCGAAGATGCTCGGGTAGCCGAACACCTCGACCTCGAAGCCCTCGCCGCGCAGGCGGCGGGCCAGCGGCGCCAGCCAGGACCGTGCGTTCCAGATGCCGTGCAGCAGGAGGACGCGCCGCACCGGGCCTGAGAATGTCTGCATGCCGCCAGTGTCCGACAAGTCGCCGGGACAGGCCAGCCGGGGCGCGGATGCGTGGACGGCGCCCGGTTTCCCGGGCGCCGTCCGCAGGCGAAGCCTGTCGCCGGAACGTCAGTGGAACGTGTACTCGAACTGCACCGCGACCTCGCGGCCGACCGGGTTGTACACCTCGTAGAAGTACGGGAAGCTGCTGTTGGTCTCGTCCTGCGGATGCAGGTTGTTGAAGACGTTGTTCATGTAGAACTTCACCTGCGCCTTGTCGGTGATCCGCTTGCCGACGTTGGCGTTCCACAGGAAGTGCACGCCGGTGCGCCCTTCGCCGCCGTACTTGGGCAGGCTGCCGTAGCGGGTGGTGAACAGGCTGGCCGACCAGTCGCCCTGGCGCCAGTCCACGCCGGCGGTGGCGCGGCTGCGGAAGTCCAGGTTGTCCGGGTCGTCGCGCCAGTTGGTCTCCACCGCGTCGGTGGCCACGATCTGCCGCTCGGACTTCAGCGTGTGCGACCAGTTGAGGCGGAAGTTGTAGCGCCCCAGCCGGTCGGTGTTCAGCCGCCAGTTGATGCCGGCGTCGATGCCGGCCACGCGCCGGAACGACTGGTTGATCGGCAGCGAGCGGACCTCCGCCACGCGGTCGATGCTCTGGCCGTCCTCCGGCCGGCGCGTCACCAGGCCGGTGATTAGCTGGCAGTACGCCGAATCCGAGGCGAACCCGAACGGCTGTCCGTTGACGCTCAGGCCGGTCCGGCAGCCGGCCTCGTCGGCGAGGATGTCGGCGGTGGCCAGGCGCTCCAGCGCGCCGTTCAACTCGATGTTCCAGTAGTCCGCGTTGACCGACAGCCCGTCCACGATGTCCCATACGAAGCCGGCGCTCCAGGACTTGCCGGTCTCCTCTTCCAGGTTGGGATCGCCGCGCGTCACCGAGAACATCGAGTAGCTGTAGCCCGAGCAGCCGGGGTTGGCGCCGGCGGCGATGCAGCGCCAGGTGTCGGTGGCGTTGCCGAAGCTGCCGCTGCCCTCGCTGAACACCCAGTGCAGGTCCGGCGCCTTGAAGCTGGTGGCGTAGCTGCCGCGGATCAGCAGCGAATCGATCGGCCGCCACTCCAGGCCGGCGTTCCAGGTCCTGGCGTCGTCGACGTCGGTGATGTCGTCGTACTTGTCGAAGCGGCCGGCGAGGCTGGCCTTCAGCGTCTCGGTGATCGGGATGCTGAACTCGATGCCGGCGGCGTAGCGGTCGCGCTCGCCGCCGCCGTTGGTGCCGGTCAGGTTGTACAGCTGCACCACGCCCGGCTGCACGCGCGGGTCGCTGTCCAGCTGGTAGCCTTGGCGGCTGGCTTCCAGCACCACCGCCATGCCCAGCGACCCGGCCGGCATCTCGAACAGGTCGCCGGTCAGCACGAAGCTGCCGGTGGTGACCCACGATTCGGCCTCGTACTTGGCCAGCGTGGAGATGGAGGCGTACTCGGCCGGCGTCAACGGCCGCAGCCAGCGTTCCAGGTTCATCTCGTAGATCGGCACGCCGTTCGGGCGCGTACCGATCTGCGGGCCGAAGAAGAAGTCGTTGACCAGGTTGCCCACCATGCGGCGGCGGGTGCGCTGGAAATCGTACTCGGCGCGGCTCAGGGTGGCGTCCCAGTCGAAGCGGTCGCCCAGCCTGCCGCGCAGGCCCACGGCGAGGTCGAACGAGCGTTCCTTGTAGTGCTGGTTCATGCTCTCGGCACCGCCTAGGTCCACCGGCGTGAGCAGGCGGGTGGGACCGATGACCGCGTCGAACTGCGGATCGTAGAAGTCGCCGCGGCGGCCCACGCCGTCCGTGTGCGGGCCGGTGATGCTCTCGAAGCCGCCCAGCGATTCGGCCTTGGCGTCCCACACCTGCGCCGAGACCCAGCCTTCCAGGCGGTCCGTGAAGTCGTAGGTGCCGAACACGTAGGCCGCAGCCTCGTTCTTGCCCTTGCTCAGGTGCACGTAGCGCTCGTCGTTCCAGCTGCCGCAGGCGTCGCCCAGCGTCTGCACGTTGCCGCTGCTGATGCGGCGGTAGGTCCAGTCGACGAACTCCTCGCCCCAGCGCTGGCAGGTGCCCGCCGGCAGCGCGATCAGCGGGTTGCTGCTGCTGGTGCCGCCGCGGCGGATGCGCAGCGCGGCGGTCGGCTCCACGCCGATGCGCGGATTGGCGGCGGGGTTCCGCCGCAGGTCCCAGTCGTCGCGCTGGAAGCCGTACAGCATCTCCTGGTAGTAGTACTGGAACGCGTAGGTGACGCTCCAGTCGTCGCCGGCCTTGCCGCCGGTCCACTGCGCGTCGACGCGGTCGCGCCCGCCCATCGTGCTGGTGCCGCCGCGCAGCTTGAAGGCGTCGCCCTCGTAGCCGCGCTTCAGCACCACGTTGACCACGCCGGAGACGGCATCGGCGCCGTAGATCGCCGACGCGCCGCCGGCGAGGACCTCGATCCGCTCGACCGCGCCGGACGGGATGTTGCCGAAGTTCTGGAAGTTGCTGCGCCCCTCGTACGGAAACGGGTAGTCGGCGGCGCGGCGCCCGTCGATCAGCAGCAGCGAACGGCCCGGGCCCAGGCCGCGCAGGTTGAGCGGATGCGCGTTGGCGGAGAAGCCGCCGGACAGTTCGGTCTCCACCGCGCCGCCGGCCATCACCAGGGTCTCCAGCGCCTCGAACACGGTGGCGTGCCCCTCGTTCTCGATCTGCTGCGCGGTGATGACGGTGACCGGCGACGGACCCTCGACCTCGGCGCGCTTGATGCGCGAGCCGGTCACTTGCACCGCGGCCATGTCGCGCGTCTCCGGCGCCTGCTCGGCGGAGGCGGACGGCGCCGGCCTGGCGGCGGCCGGCGCGGGCGCGGGACGCGGCGCGGGTTCGGCGGCGCGCGCCACGGTGATGACGCCGCCGCGCGTGCTGCGGTGGACCAGGCCGCTGCCGGACAGCAGCCGGTCCAGGGCCTGGTCCACGGTGTACGTGCCGGACAGTTGCGGCGCGGTGCGGCCGCGCACCAGGTCCGGCGGCACCATGATCTGCACGCCCGCGGTTTCCGCCAGGCGGTTCAGCGCGTCGCCCAGCGGCTGGCTCGCCAGCGTGAACGCATGCGTGGTCGCCGGCGGCGCGGCGGACAGCGGCGCGGCGGCCAGCAGCGAGACGCCCAGGGCGGCCGCCAGTGCGGTGGAAATGACGGTGCGGCGGTGGCGCGCCGCCGGCGGCGTGGTGGTCTTCATCGAATCGTCCCCTTGGGCTTCCGGAGTGTTGTGAGAAGTCGGTGGCGTGGGTCCCCCACCCAAGGCAGACGCAGCGCGCGCGGGATTCCTCAACACGCTGCCGCACGGTTGCGCGCGGCGCATTCCGCACTTACTTTCCCGTCGCATCGCACCCCACGGACCGCTCGCCGCGTGAACGACATCCCAGAAGACGACAGCGGCGCCGCGGGCGCCGGCGCCTGCCAGGACACGGTCCGCGTCCAGCGCTTCCGCCCGATGCTGCTGCGGTACTTCCGCCGCCACCTGCAGCACGACGCCGACGCCGAGGACCTGGCGCAGGAGGCGCTGATGCGCCTGTTCCGCTCGCCCGCGCAGGTGGACAACGCCGAGGCCTACGTCCTGCGCATCGCCTCCAACCTGCTCCGCGACCGCTTCCGCCGCGACCGCAGCCACCACGCCGGCCTGCACGAGCCGCTCGACGGCACCCTGCACGAGCTGCCAAGTGAGGAACCGGGCAGCGACCACGTCTACGCAGGCAGGGAGCGGCTGGAAAGGTTCCTGTCGGCCCTGGACGAACTGCCGCCCCGCTGCCGGCAGATCTTCCTGCTGCAACGCTACGAGGGCATGACCTACACCGCCATCGCGCGGCAGCTGCAGGTCAGCGTGAGTGCGGTGGAAAAACACATGATGCGCGCCCTGCTGCACCTGCAGGCGCGACTGGCGGAGACATGAGCAGACCGGACCTTACCCTCGTCGACGGCGGGGACCGCATCGACCAGCAGGCGACCCGCTGGTTCGTGCGCCTGCGCGCGGACGACGTCAGCGAAGGCGAGCGCCAGGCGTGGCGGCAGTGGCGCCAGGCCAGCCCGGCGCACCGGGACGCATACGCGCGGGTGGAGGCCCTGTGGTCGTCGTTCGGCGACTTCGCCGCGGCGCCGGAGATCGGCGAGCGCCTGGCCGAACCCGCGGCGCCGGCAATACCTGCGCTGCCGCTGGCGACGCCGGCACGCGCGCGCCCGGCCGCGCCACGGCGCCGGCGATGGCCCGGCGCGGTCGCCGCGGCGCTGGCGCTGGCGGCGGCCGGGACGTTCTATGCCCTGCATCTCGCCGCGCCGGCGGCGACCGGCTACCACACCGCCATCGGCGAGCGCCGCTCGATCCAGCTGGACGACGGCACGCGCGTGGACCTGGACGCCGGCACCCGGCTGAGCGTGCGCTACGACCGCGGCAGCCGCAGCATCGCGCTGGAACAGGGCCGCGCGTTCTTCCGGGTCGCCAAGGACGCCGCGCGTCCCTTCGACGTGGTCACCGACGCCGGCGGCGTGCGCGCGCTGGGCACCCAGTTCGAGGTCGCCCAGCTGGCCGGCGCCGCCGACGTGACCCTGTACGAAGGCAGCGTGGAACTGCGGGCGCGCGACGGCACGCAGGCGCCGTCGCGGCGGCTGGGCGTGCTCAAGCCGGGCCAGCAGGCGCGCCTGTCCGACGGCGGCATGCGGATGCGCGCGACGGCGGTGGCCGCGGGCTCCAGCCCGGCGTGGCTCAGCGGCCGCCTGGTCTTCAACGACACGCCGCTGGCCGAGGCGGTGGCGGAGTTCAACCGCTACAGCCACGCGCGCGTGGTGCTGGCCGACCCGGCACTGGGCGCGCAGCGCGTCAGCGGCGTGTTCCGCAGCGACGACGTCGACAACTTCATCGGCGCGCTGGGCGAGGTCTACGGCATTCCCGAGCACCACACCGCCAACGGCACGCACGTGCTGGGGAGGGCGCCATGAACCTCAACCCCGTGTCCTTCCGCCTCGCCGCGGCCGTTTTCGCGGCGGGCGCGCTCCTCGCCTGCGGGATGCCGCCAGCGGCCGCGCAGACGCCGGCACCGGCGCCGCGCGAAGGCACCGCCCTCGACGACGGCCCCTACGTCTTCCAGGCGGCGCCGCGCCGCTACGAAGCCCTGTGGGTGTGCGACGGCAAGGTGGTGCGCGCGCTGCAGCGCAAGCGGCGCCAGCAGACGACGATCGCGCCGCGCTGCGGCTACGACCGCCCGGCGGTGATCCCCGCCGCCCTCGCCGACCCGGAGGCCGTGCCCTATGCCGGCGGCCGCATCGTCGCGCTGTCGGACATCCACGGCCAGTACGACCTGCTGGTGCGCCTGCTGCGCGCGCACCGGGTGATCGACGCGAACGGCGACTGGGCGCTGGGGCGCGACCACCTGGTCGTCGCCGGCGACGTGTTCGACCGCGGCGCGAAGGTCAACGAGGCGTTCTGGCTGCTGTTCCAGCTGCAGCGGCAGGCGCAGGCGGCGGGCGGCGCGGTGCACTTCCTGCTCGGCAACCACGAAACGATGGTGCTGTACGACGACCTGCGCTACGTCAACCCGAAGTACGCGGAGGTGGCGCGCCTGCTCGGCCGTCCCTACCCGGCGCTGTACGGCGCCGACAGCGTGATCGGCGGCTGGCTGCGCACGCGGCCGGTGATGCTGCGGCTGGGCGACACGCTGTTCCTGCACGGCGGCATCGCGCCGGAGAACCTGGACCTGGTCGCCGGCATGGACGCCACCAACGCCGCCTACCGCGCCTCGCTGGGCACCGCCAAGGACGCGGTGAAGGCCGATCCCGCCACCGCGCGCCTGTACGACGGCAAGACCAGCCCGATCTGGTACCGCGGCTATTTCAACGGCCAGCTGAGCACGCCCGAGGTGCAGGCGCTGGTCGAGCGGCTGGGCCTGGCGCGCATCGTGGTCGGACACACCACCATGGACGAAGTGGCCAGCTTCCACGCCGGCCGGGTCATCGCCATCGACAGCGGCATCAAGCGCGGCGAATCCGGGCAGTTGCTGTTCATCGAGGACGGCCGGTTGAGCCGCGGCCTGCCCGACGGCACCCGCGAACCGCTGCCCGAGCGCGAGCGCGCGCCCGCCGACAAGGACTGAGCGCGCCGCTGGGGCCTGTCGACGCCCGGGATCCATCCCGCAGCGGCCCGGCGGCGCGCGACGCGAGGAAGCGCGAAGGCGCGCATGCCGATACGCGATGGAGCGATGAAACCGCCGCGCGCGTTGGCGGGCCGGTCCTGCGCGTGGTTTTCCGATGGCTACCCTGTGGCGCCGCGCGACTTTGCCCAACGAGCAGCCGGGCGCCACGCCACGCGACGCCTCCTGACTGCCCCCCGCGGCGCGTGTCCCAAGCGCCAACAGTTCCTAGGCGGCCGCGTTCGCGCGCTTCCACTCCCGCGGCGACACGCCGCTGTGCGCCTTGAACGCGCGCGACAGCGCCGCCTCGCTGCCGTAGCCCACGTCCGACGCCACCACCTTCAGCGGCCGCCCCTGCCGCAGCGCCTGCTGGGCCAGGCCCACACGCCAGCCCTGCAGGTACTGGCCGGGCGTGAGGCCGAGGGCCTCGCGGAAATGCGTGGCGAACACGCTGCGCGACATGCCGGCCACGCGCGCCAGCTCGTCCAGCGTCCATTCCTTCGCCGGCGCCTCGTGCATGGCGACGAGGGCGTTGCGCAGGCGCGGGTGCGACAACCCGGCCAGCATGCCGCCCTTCACCTCGCCGGTCTCCATCAACTGGCGCAGCACCTGGATCATCACCACTTCGAACAGCCGGTTGACCATCGCCGTGCGCCCGCAGCGCTGGGTGAAGGCCTCTTCGAACAGCAGCGCCAGCACCTCCGACGCACCGAAGATGCCGTCCAGCGGCAGGCACACGACATCGGGCAGCGCCGCGCAGATCGGGTTCTGGTCGCCGCCCTCGAAGCGCAGGTTGGCGCAGGCCATGTCCGCGCCGCGCGCCGCATCGGTGACGAACCGGTGGGTCGTCGCGCGCGGGTACAGCAGCAGGCTGGGCTTCTCGATGCGCAGCGAGGCGGTGCCGTGGAACGCCTCCAGCGGCCCGCGCCGGACCAGGTGCAGCTGGCCGACGTCCGCCTCCCCTTCCAGCGTGTTGATGCCGCACAGCGCGCCGGCGTGGAAGACCTGCGCGGTCACCGGGAAGCGCTCCAGCAGGACGGCGAGGCGGTCGACCATGGCGCGGACTCCTGATCAAGTTTTCAGGATTCTACATCACCTTCCGTACCGGCCATCGGCGCACAGTACGCCTCACCGGGCAAGCCCGCCCGGATCCCCCGCTACCGAGAAGGAATACCGCCATGTCCATCGAAAAGATCCTCTACACCGCCACCGCCACGGCCACCGGCGGCCGCGAAGGCCAGGCCGCCTCGTCCGACGGCGCGCTCGACGTCAAGCTGTCCACCCCGCGCGAGCTGGGCGGCGCCGGCGGCGACGGCACCAACCCCGAGCAGCTGTTCGCGGCCGGCTATTCGGCCTGCTTCCTGGGCGCGCTGAAGTTCGTCGCCGGCAAGCAGAAGGTCGCCCTGCCCGCCGCCACGACCGTCACCGGCAAGGTCGGCATCGGCCAGATCCCGACCGGCTTCGGCATCCAGGCCGAACTGACCATCGCCGCCCCCGGCGTCGCCCGCGAGCAGTTGCAGGCCCTGGTCGACGCGGCCCACGTCGTCTGCCCGTACTCCAACGCCACCCGCGGCAACATCGACGTGACGCTGGCGATCGCCGACTGATTCCCTCCTGACCACCCCACTTCTGCAGGAACCGACACCATGAACGCTTTCACCCGGATCTTCGCCGGCGTCGCGCTGGCCATCGCCGCGCAGGCCGGCATCGACGCCCACGCCGCCCCGGCCACCGCGCCGGTCGCCGTCGAACGCACCGCCAGCACCCTCACCACCGCCGACGGCGTGCAGCTGTACTACAAGGACTGGGGCCCGAAGGACGGCCCGGTCGTCACCCTCAGCCACGGCTGGCCGCTGAACTCGGACAGCTGGGAATCGCAGATGCTCTTCCTGGCCTCGCACGGCTATCGCGTGGTCGCCCACGACCGCCGCGGCCACGGCCGCTCCAGCCAGCCCTGGGACGGCAACGACATGGACCACTACGCCGACGACCTGGCCACGGTGATCAATACCCTGGACCTGAAGGACGTCACCGTGGTCGGCTTCTCCACCGGCGGCGGCGAAGTGGCGCGCTACATCGGCCGCCACGGCACCGGCCGGGTGAAGAAAGCGGCGCTGGTCGGCGCGGTGACTCCGTTCATGCTCAAGACCGCGGACAACCCGGACGGCACGCCCCTCGAGGTCTACGACGGCATCCGCCAGGCCGCGCTGGACAACCGCTCGCAGCAGTACCTGGACATCGCCTCCGGCCCGTTCTTCGGCTTCAACCGCCCCGGTGCCACGCCCGACCAGAGCCTGATCCAGTCGTTCTGGGCCCAAGGCATGCAGGCCGGCCACAAGGCCACGTACGACTCGATCGCCGCCTTCTCGGCCACCGACTTCCGCGGCGACCTGGAGAAGTTCGACGTGCCGACCCTGGTGATCCACGGCGGCGACGACCAGTTGGTGCCGGTCGATGCTTCGGCGCGCGCCGTGCCCCGCTTCGTCAAGGACGCGAAGGTGATCGTCTATCCCGGCGCCCCGCACGGCATCACCGACACCCACAAGGACCGCCTCAACCAGGACCTGCTGGCCTTCCTGCGGCGGTGATCCGCCGCCATCCGCGCGAAACGGAAACGGCCGCATTCCGGTGCGGCCGTTTTCCCGTGGCCGCCTGGCCATCGCCGGCGTGCCCCCCCCCCCCCCTTTCCACCACGAAGCAGAAGCCCGCCGCCAAGGCGCCCTGCCCCGTAGGTCGGGGCTACGCCCCCGACGAACGGAAATCCCGGAAGCCCACACGCACATCGGCCATCCAGAACCGACCGCATTGCCGGTGTGAGCGAGTCTCGATGGCGGATGCGGAGCCTTGGCGTCGGGGGCGTAGCCCCGACCTACGAGACTACGCGCCCGACGGACGGACATCCCGGAAACCCACACGCACATCGGCCATCCAGCACCGACCGCATCGCCAGAGCGGGCGAACTCCGGTTGACGGGTGCGTATCCCTGGCGCCGGAGGCGTGGCCCCGACCTGCAAAACCGCACTTCCTGCGCGAACGATCCTCGCCGTCGCATCGACGGGAACGGCTGCACGTACCGTGCGGCGGTTGTCGCTCCTGCTTTCGGATCAGCAGGGCATGGCGGACAGCGCGCTTCCCGACAGCTGGAACACCCCGTTGAGGATCCGTGTCGTCACCCGCGCCCGATTGGCCAGGATGTCGGCGAGCAAGGCCAGCAGGACGCCAAGCCAGGCCGCATAGCCGTAGCCCACGTACTCGTTGAAGACGATGGTCCGCACCCAGTCCTGGTTGAAGAGGTAGAACGACGCCGACACGGTCACCGCCCCCAGCAGGACCGCGCCCGGCACGAGCAGGTGCAACGCGGCCGCGGGCTTGCGCCAGGCGATCGCGCCGAGCACGAGGAAGGCCAGCGCATTGGTGCCCGTGAATATCCGGAATTCGCGCTGCAGCCGGGCGGCGGTCTGCGCATAGGCGCCGCGGATCGACGCTTCGATCCGGGCATCCCATCCGGCGAGTTGCCGCAGCCGGGCATCGATTCCGGCGCCGACGCGGTTCGCCATGCTTTCGCGGCACGCGCAAGCGGGATCGGCCATCGCATCCACCATGGCCTGCACCCGCGCCGGCAAGGCTTCACGCAACCGCCGCAGCTGCGCCGCCTCGCGGGCGTGTCCGGCCATCGCCGCGCGGGCCAGCCCGACCAGGGCGTGGTCGGACAGCGTGTCGAGGCGCTCGTGGGCCCGGCGTTCGACCTCCGCCACGAGCAGCGTGCGGGCCGAAGCTTCGACCAGGTGCGGGCGGGTCATCGACAGTGTCCACAACGCGGCGAACATCAGGAAGCCGCCTGCCGCCACGGCCAGCAGCCCCCGCCTCGCGAAGACCCCCGCGACCGCCGTCACGCCGGACGCCTCAGGATGAACTCATCGTCCAGCGTCTTCCCCACCGGGAACTTGTACCCGCCCACCCGCTCGAACCCGTGGCGCGCGTAGAACCGCTGCGCCCCGACGTTCTCCGACCACACCCCGATCCACAACGTCCGCGGCCCGTCGCGCAGCAGCCAGCGCTCCGCCTCGGCGAACAGCCGGCCGCCCCACCCGCCGTTCTGGTGCGACGCCAGCACGTACAGCCGCTTCAGCTCGCCGTCGCCCGGCCGCACGTCCGCATGCGGCAATCCGCAGGGACCGGCCGCGGCATGGCCGATGGCCGCACCTTCGTCCTCCAGCAGCCACACCGCGTAATCGGGATGCGCCAGGATCGTGCGCTGCTTGCCGACCTCGTAGGCGTCGGCCAGGAAGGCCGCGAGATCCTCCGGCGGGTACAGGTAGCCGAAGGTCTCGGTGAACGTGCGCGCCGCCAGGTCCGACAGGACCGGGGCGTCTTCGATCGTGGCGCGTCGGATGGCAGGCATGGACATGGTCATTGTAGGAGGGGCTTCAGCCCCGACCGCAGGATACGGCCAGCTTCACTGTCCGGACATGCCGCGGCACGCGGCGTCGGCGGGCACATACCCTCCCGTCCCGGACGTGCGGTCGGGGCCGAAGCCCCTCCTGCAGGGCCTTATTCGTCCTCGTCTTCCTCGTCCTCTTCGACGTCCTCGTCGTCTTCCTCTTCCTCGTCTTCCTCGTACTCTTCTTCGTAGTCGTCCTCGCCGAAGTCCTCGCCGTCCCAGCGGCCCTGGCCGTCCGGCACGAAGGTCACGGCCATGGCGGCCGGCGACGCGCCCACGCGCACCAGCCAGCCCCCGAAGACGCGGGCGCGTTCCGTCACCAGGCCGGCGTCGGCCCCTTCATTGCCCAGGCGTTCCCACTCCAGCGAAAAAGCAAACTCGGTCATGTCGATTCTCCAAGGATGGCCCCTCGGACCGGGGGCGCGGCAATGGCCACGGGATGCGGCGCGTCGCCGGGTTCCGTCATTCCGCCGGGGCGACATGGCGGCGGCGTGACCGCCCTGCGGTTACGCCCGCGGACGCACCTGGACGTGCACTTCGGCCAGCTGCGCGTCCGGGATCGGCGACGGCGCGCCGGTCATCAGGCACTGCGCGGTGGTGGTCTTCGGGAACGGGATCACGTCGCGGATCGACTCGGTGCCGGCCATCAGCGCGGCGATGCGGTCGATGCCGAAGGCGATGCCGCCGTGCGGCGGCGCGCCGTACTTCAGCGCGTCGAGCAGGAAGCCGAACTTCAGCTCCGCTTCCTCCGCGCCGATGCCGAGCAGCTCGAACACCGCGCTCTGCATCTCCGGGCGGTGGATGCGGATCGAGCCGCCGCCGATCTCGTTGCCGTTCAAGACCATGTCGTAGCCGCGCGAGACCGCGGTCTTCGCGTTCGCGCGCAGGTCGGCGATGTCGTCCACCGCCGGCGCGGTGAAGGGATGGTGGAGCGCGACGTAGCGCTGCGCCTCGTCGTCCCATTCGAACATCGGGAAGTCGGTGACCCACAGCGGCTTCCAGCCGTCCTGCACCAGGCCGAAGTCCTTGCCGGCCTTCAGCCGCAGCGCGCCCATGAAGTCGCTGACCTTGTTGTAGCCGCCGGCGCCGAAGAACACGATGTCGCCGTTGCCGGCGCCGACGTGCTTGAGCAGCGCCGCGAAGGCGTCCTCGGCGAAGAACTTGGCGATCGGCGACGTGACCTCACCGTTCTCGGCGATCTTGACGTAGGCCAGCCCCTTCGCGCCGTACTTGGCGGCGTGCGCGGCGTACTCGTCGATCTGCTTGCGCGACAGCGACGCGCCGCCGGGGATGCGCAGCGCGGCGACGCGGCCGTCCGGGTCATGGGCGGCGGCGGTGAACACGGCGAACTCGCTGTCCTTCACCAGTTCCGCCACGTCCACCAGTTCCAGCGCGATGCGCAGGTCGGGCTTGTCCGACCCGTAGCGGCGCATCGCCTCGGCCCAGGTCATGCGCGGGAACGCGGCGTCCAGCTGCACGTCCATCACTTCAGCGAAGATGTCGCGGATCATGCCCTCCACGGTGTCCTGCACGTCGCGCTCGCGCACGAAGGCGAACTCCATGTCGAGCTGGGTGAACTCCAGCTGGCGGTCGGCGCGCAGCGCCTCGTCGCGGAAGCAGCGCGCGATCTGGTAGTAGCGGTCGAAGCCGGCCACCATCAGGATCTGCTTGAACAGCTGCGGCGACTGCGGCAGCGCGTAGAACTCGCCCGGGTGCATGCGTGCCGGCACCAGGAAGTCGCGCGCGCCCTCGGGCGTGGCCTTGGTCAGGATCGGCGTCTCGATGTCCTGGAAGCCGCGCGCGTCCAGCCAGCGGCGCAGCGCCTGCACCAGGCGGATGCGGGTGCGCTGCTTGCGCTGCATCTCGGGGCTGCGCAGGTCCAGGTAGCGGTACTTCAGGCGCACGTCCTCGCCCGGGTTCTCGTGGTGGTGGAACGGCAGCGGCTCGGCCTTGTTTAGCACGGTGATCTTCGTGGCGATCACTTCCACCTTGCCGGTACGGATCTTCGCGTTCACGGCTTCGCGCGCGCGCACGACGCCCTCGACCTGCAGCACGTCCTCGTAGCCCAGCGACGCGGCGACCTTGAACACCTCGGCCTGGGATGGATCCACCGTCACCTGCACGATGCCCTCGTGGTCGCGCAGGTCGATGAAGCACACGCCGCCGAGGTTGCGGGCGACATCGGTCCAGCCGCACAGGGTCACGGTCTGGCCGATCAAGGCCTCGTCGACGAGGCCGCAGAAATGGGTACGCATGGGGGCTCCACAGGGTCGTCCGGCCGGGGCCGGAAGGTTTTACGCCGCGGCCCGCCGGCCGTGGCCGGCCTGCCGCCGCAGGCTGATCGAGCCGCCTAGTCTAACCGTTCCCCCGTCCGCCGGCCTCGCGTCCCCGCACCGGCTTAACGGCCCCGGCGTATGCTGTCGCCTCCCCGGAGGGCGCCGCCATGAAGAAGCCGCTGTTGCAGTCCGCGTTCGTGCTGTTGCTGGCCTTCATGGCCGGCCATGCCGCCGCCCAGGTCGGCACGCGCGCCTACGCGCCGGAGAACCTGCGCACGCTGTCCGTGCAGGACCAGACCCGGGTGATCGGCCTGGAGTATTCCGAACAGTCCCGCGGCCGCCGGATCCCGGACGACCAGCTCCGCTTCTACCTGGACCAGGTCAACCGCTCCAATTGGACCTTCAGCCGGATCCGGCAGGACATCGCCCAGTCCCTCGGCGGCAGCGGCGGGGGCTGGAACCCCGGCCCGTCCGGCGGCGGCCAGGTGGTCTGCCAGAGCCAGGACAACCGCCGCCGCGAATGCCGCACCGGCTTCCGCCGCAACGCCGTGCTGGTGCAGAACCTGTCCAGCACCCGCTGCGTGGAAGGCCAGAACTGGGGCAGCGGCAACGGCACGGTCTGGGTCGACCGCGGCTGCCGCGGCCGCTTCGCCGAAGGCGCCGGTGGCGGCGGCGGCGGCGGCGCCACGGTGCGGTGCGAAAGCACCGGCAACGCCTACCGCGAGTGCCGCGCCGACTTCCGCGGCCGCGCCGTGGTGCAGCGCCAGCTGTCCTCGACCCGCTGCAACGAGAACCAGAACTGGGGCCAGCGCCCGGGCACGATCTGGGTGCGCAACGGCTGCCGCGCCGAGTTCCGCGACTCGGGCAACGCCTGGGGCGGCGGCGGCACCGGCTACACCATCACCTGCAGCAGCGAGGACAACCGCCGCCGGACCTGCGCCTACGACGCGCGCCAGGGCCGGCCGATCCTGCAGCAGCAGCTATCGAACACCAGCTGCCGCGAAGGCTACAACTGGGGCTACACCGGCACGCAGGTCTGGGTGGACCGCGGCTGCCGCGGCCGCTTCGGGCCGCGCTGAGATCCCGTCATTCGCTTCCTTCCAGGCAAGCGACGACAGCCGCCAACAACCATTCGGGTCCCAGCTTTCGCTGGGACGACGGGGCGAGCGGCGTGGACCTTCGTCGTCCCAGCGAAAGCTGGGACCCATTGAGGCACTTGCCCCCGAGCGCTTCCCCCATGCCCCCAAGCGCTTGCCCTCATGCCCCTGGCGCTTGCCCCCCGCACTTGGCCCAGCGCCTGGCGATGAAGCCCTGCGCCTCAACCGCCCGCATCGCTGCCCCACGCCCCCGGCGACACCGCGCCCGGGTTCGCCAGGTCGAACTCCGCCCGGAACAGCCACCCGCTGGGGCTGTACCACCGGCACGCAGGCCTGGATGCACCGCGGCTGCCGCGGCCGCTTCGGGCCGCGCTGAAATCCCGTCATTCGCTTTCTTCCAGGCAAGCGACGACAGCCACCAACATCCATGTGGGTCCCAGCTTTCGCTGGGACGACGGGGCAAGCGGCGTGGACCTTCGTCGTCCCAGCGAAAGCTGGGACCCATTGAGGCACTTGTCCCGAGCGCTTGCCCCCCATGCCCCTCGCGCTTGGCTCAGCGCCTGGCAATGAAGGCCGGCGCCTCACCCACCCGCATCGCTGCCCCATGCCCCTCGCGCTTGCCCCAGCGCCTGGCGATGAAGCCCGGCGCCTCACCCGCCGGCGTCGCTGCCCCACGGCGCCGGCGGCACCGCGACCGGGTTCGCCAGGTCGAACTCCACCCGGAACAGCCGCCCGCCCGGCCGGCTCAGTTCGTAGACGAAGGTCTTTCCGGGCACCAGTTCCATCGCCCAGGTATTGGTCACCGAGGCGGCCAGCCCCTCGCGCTCGAACATGGCCATCGACTCGGCATCCACCGGGAACGCCTGCCGCTGCGCCGTGCCCGCGTCGGCGGTGTCGCCGCCGTACATCGTCACCACGTCCGGGCTACCGTCCTCATGGCGGTGGTCGTGCTTGAGCCGCAGGCCGCCGCCGGTGCGGGTCAGCACCCAGGTGCGCGAACGGTCAGCGCCGACGTGGAACGGCACGCGGATTTCCCGCTCCGGCGCGTCGCAGCCGCGCACGTGCATCACCAGCGCCTTGCCCTCGAACGGGTCCGGCGCGGCCGACGCAGGCTGGTTGGCGGTGATCCGGCCGGCATAGGCCTGGCCGCACAGGGACCGGAGGCTGGCGAGGAACTGGTCGCGGGGCTCGGCCACGGACGCCGGCGGCGGTGCCGCGTCGAAGCGCTCCGGCGCGGCGGACCGCGCGTCCGGCTCGGCCCGGCAGCCGGCGGCGCACAGCGCCACCAGCGCCAGCATGTGGATCCTGTTCATGGCGTCCCCTCGTTCGATGAAGGGCGCCACCTTACACCGGCGCGCTCAGGTGGCGGACGAGGACGGCGCCGCCGGCTTGGCGTCGCTCTTGGCCGGCGCGCTCTCGGTCTTCGCCGCCGCGGGCGCGGCCGGCTTGCCGTCGGTGGACGGCTTGGCGCCCTCCCCGCCGTCGGCGAGGTTGCGCTTCTTGTCGCCGTCCTTCTTGAAGTCGGTCTCGTACCAGCCGCTGCCGGCCAGGCGGAACGCCGGCGCGGTCAGCTGCCGCTTCACCGCCTGCGCGCTGCAGGCCGGGCAGGTGTCGGGATCGGGGTCGGACAGCTTCTGCAGGCGGTCGAAGCTGTGGCCGCACTGGGTGCATTCGAAGGCGTAGATGGGCATGGCGGTCGGGCGGGAGCGTGCGAACGGGGATGTGATTGGGGACGGCGGGCCGGGGAATCAAGCCTCGTCGTACAACGCCGACCAGGCCGTCTCGGCCTCGGCCAGCTGCTGCTGCAGCGTTTCGCGATCGCGGCCCAGGCGCGCGGCGAGGTCGGCGTCGGCGTAGGTCTGGGGTTCGGCCAGCCGCGCATCCACCTCGGCCAGCCGGCCTTCCAGTTCCGCGACCTTCGCCTCGGCGGCGGCCAGCTTGACCGGGTTGGCCTTGCGCGTCGGCGCGGGCGCCGGCTTCGGCGGCGGCGCGGGCTCGCTGCGCAGCGGCTTGCTGCCCTGCGCGGTGGCGCGGCTGCGCAGCCAGGCGGCGTATTCGTCCAGGTCGCCATCGAAGGGCTCGACCTGGCCGTCGGCCACGCGCCAGAACGTGTCGCAGACCAGGCCGATCAGGTGGCGGTCGTGGCTGACCATGACGATGGCGCCGTCGAAGTCGCTCAACGCCTCGGCCAGCGCTTCGCGCATTTCCAGGTCGAGGTGGTTGGTCGGTTCGTCGAGCAGCAGCACGTTGGGCTGCTGCCAGGCGATCAGCGCCAGCGCCAGCCGCGCGCGCTCGCCGCCGGAGAAGCCGTCCACCGGCTCGAACGCGCGGTCGCCGGGGAAGTTCCACTTGCCCAGGAAGTCGCGGAACGACTGGTTGCTGGCGTCCGGCGAGAGGTCGCGGAAATGGTCCATCGGCGACTGGCCGGCATGCAGCGACTCCACCGTGTGCTGGGCGAAGTAGCCGATGCGCAGGTCCGGGTGCGCCATGCGCTCACCGGCCAGCACCGGCAGCTCGCCGACCAGCGTCTTCACCAGCGTGGTCTTGCCGGCGCCGTTGGGGCCGAGCAGGCCGATGCGCTGGCCAGCCTCCAGGCCGAAGCCGACGTCGTGGAGGATCACTGTAGGAGGGGCTTCAGCCCCGATGCTCTTGTCTCTGTTGTCCGCGGTCGGGGCTGAAGCCCCTCCTACAGCCTGGTAGCCGGCCTCCACGTGGTTCAGCCGGATCAGCGAGAACGGCAGCTTGGCCGGCTCGGCGAACTCGATGCGGAACTCGCGCTCGGCGCGCACCGCTTCGGTGCCGGCCAGCTTGGCCAGGCGCTTCATCCGGCTCTGCGCCTGCTTGGCCTTGCTGGCCTTGGCCTTGAAGCGGTCGATGAAGCTCTGCAGGTGGGCGCGCTCGGCCTGCTCCTTCTCGTGCGCGATCTGCTGCTGGCGCAGCTGCTCGGCGCGCTGGCGCTCGAAGTCGGTGTAGCCGCCGGTGTACAGCTTCGCCCCGCCGCCGTGCAGGTGCAGGGTGTGGGTGGCGACGTTGTCGAGGAACTCGCGGTCGTGCGAGATCAGCAGCAGCGTGCCGGGGTACTTCAGCAGCCACTGCTCCAGCCACAGCACCGCGTCCATGTCGAGGTGGTTGGTGGGTTCGTCCAGCAGCAGCAGGTCGCTGGGCATCATCAGCGCGCGCGCCAGGTTCAGGCGCACGCGCCAGCCGCCGGAGAACGACGACACCGGCCGCGCGTGGGTGTCGGCGGGGAAGCCCAGGCCGTGCAGCAGCTTGCCGGCGCGCGCCTCGGCGTCGTAGGCGCCCAGTTCGGCCATCCGCTGGTGCGCGTTGGCGACCGCCTCCCAGTCCTCGCGCGCGGTCGCGTCGGCCTCGGCGCGCAGCACGGCGGCCACCTCGGTGTCGCCGCCCAGCACGAAGGACAGCGCCGGGTCGGGCAACGAGGGGGTTTCCTGGGCCACGCTGGCGATGCGCACCTTGCCGGGCAGGTCGAGGTCGCCCTTGTCGGCCTCCAGTTCGCCCTGCACGGCCGCGAACAGGCTGGACTTGCCGGCGCCGTTGCGGCCGACCACGCCCACCCGGTAGCCGGCGTGGAGGGTCAGGTCGACGTTGGACAGCAGCAGGCGCTCGCCGCGGCGCAGCGCGAAATTACGAAGGGAAATCAAGAAACAACCTAAGGGGATTTGGGCGGAAGCGGCCGCGTAGTTTATCGATAGCGCACCCGCCCACGGTTGTTAAGAAACCATTGACACGCATGTCAAGGCCCTGTAACCAGAGCAGGTATCACTTAAGTCCATGGTTTCAAAGGAAACTTTGCAAGCCCTGATCCACTTAGCAGTCCTTCCCGGAGTTCCCCCCCATGACCCGCAAGCTGTCGCCATTGACCTTCGCCATCAGCCTGGCCCTGGTCGTCCCCGCCGTGTCCGCGCAGGAATCCGCCCCGCCCCAGGGCGAGGCGCGCACCCTCGACACCCTCATCGTGACCGGTACCCGCGTCTCCGACCGCACCGTGGCCGAGTCGCAGTCCCCGATCGACATCATCACCCCGGAGGCCCTGCAGGCCACCGGCACCACCGAGCTGGCCACCGCGCTGGCGCGCGCCCTGCCCTCGCTCAACTTCCCGCGCCCGGCCGTCACCGACGGCACCAGCGGCGTGCGCCCGGCGCAGCTGCGCGGCCTGTCGCCGGACCAGGTGCTGATCCTGGTCAACGGCAAGCGCCGCCACATCTCGGCGCTGGTCAACGTCAACGGCAGCATCGGCCGCGGCTCGTCGGCGGTGGACCTGAACGCCATCCCGGTCAGCGCCATCGAGCGGGTGGAAGTGCTGCGCGACGGCGCCTCGGCGCAGTACGGCTCCGACGCCATCGCCGGCGTGGTCAACATCGTGCTGAAGGGCGCCGGCGGCGGCGGTTCGCTGGTCGCGGACGTGGGCGGCTACTCGGCCGGCGATGGCCGCAACACCCAGCTGTCCGGCGACACCGGCGTGTCCTTCGGCGGCGGCCGCGGCTTCGTGCACGTGGCCGGCCAGCTGACCCAGCAGGACAGGACCGACCGCGCCGGCCCGTACCAGGGCACCGCGCCGAACACCGGCAACAACCCCGCCATCGGCACGGTGGCCTTCGTCTACGGCGATCCGGAGGTGGACGCCGGCGCGGTGTCGGCCAACGCCGGCTTCGACTTCAGCGACAACGTCAGCGCCTACGCCACCGCCATCGCCAGCAACCGCGACATCACCTCGTTCGCGTTCTACCGCTCGATCGGCCACAACCCGGTGGTGCCGCAGGTCTACCCGGACGGCTACGTGCCGGAGATCAACCAGCTCTCGCAGGACCGCTCGCTGGTCGCCGGCGTGAAGGGCGACACCGAGAGCGGCTGGCGCTGGGACGTGAGCTACAACTACGGCTACAACCACCTGGCGTTCTATACCCAGAACTCCATCAACTACAGCCTCGGCGCGTCCAGCCCGCACCGCTTCTACGACGGCGCGCTGGAGTACACCCAGAACGTGCTGAACGCCGACGTCAGCAAGGCGCTGGAGATCGGCCTGGCCTACCCGGCCACGCTGTCGTTCGGCGCCGAGTACCGCGAGGAGAAGTGGAACCAGTCGCCCGGCGCGCCCGATTCGTACACCAACGGCGGCGCGCAGGGCTTCGGCGGCTTCACCCCCACCAACGCCGTGCACTCGGACCGCGACAGCTACGCGGTGTACGCGGGGCTGGAAGCGGACTTCACCGACAAGTTCTCCGCCGGCATCGCCGGCCGCTACGAGGACTACTCGGACTTCGGCAGCGAGGTCTCCGGCAAGCTGTCGGCGCGCTACGCCTTCAGCGACGCGGTCGCGCTGCGCGCCACCGTGGCCAGCGGCTTCCGTGCGCCGGCGCTGGCCCAGCAGTACTACCAAGTGGTGACCTCGCAGTACAACGCCACCCTGGACCGCTTCTTCGAGTCCGGCACGTTCCCGGCCACCGGCGCGGTGGCGCAGGCGCTGGGCGCGGACGCGCTGACCGCGGAAACCTCGCTGTCCTACGGCCTGGGCCTGGTGCTGCAGCCGGTGGACCGCCTGTACGTGACCATCGACGCCTACCAGATCGACATCGACGACCGCATCGTGCTGTCCTCCAACCTGCTGCTCGGCGACAACGCCGCGGCGCAGGCGCTGCTGGCCAGCCTGGGCGTGAACGGCGTGACCAGCGCGCGCTACTTCACCAACGCGGCGGACACCCGCACGCGCGGCATCGACGTCATCGCGCAGTACACGGTCCCGCTGGCCAACAGCAGCCTCAACCTGACCGCCGGCTACAACTACAACAAGACCGAGATCCAGCGCATCGCGCCGAACCCGCCGGAACTGGACGCCCTGGGCGCCAACCTCTGGCGCATCGGCCGCGACGAGCAGGGCCGCATCGAGGAGGGCTATCCGCGCGACAAGGCGACGCTGACGGCGGCATGGAACCTGGCGCACTGGGACTTCGTCTTCGGCGCGACCCGCTACGGCGAGTTCACCACCCGCGTCAGCGAGACCGGCAACCCCGCCAACGACCAGACCTACGGCGCCAAGTGGGTGCTGGACGCCTCGGCCAGCTACCGCCCGAGCGAGCACTGGACGCTGACCCTGGGCGCGGACAACCTCCTGGACGAGTACCCGGACCGCACCATCTTCCCGAACTCCAACAGCGGCCAGTTCCCCTACAGCAGCCAGTCGCCGTTCGGTTTCAACGGCGCCTACGTGTACGGGCGGATCGCCTACACGTGGTGAGCGCGCGCACCTGAGCCGACCGGAACGCCCCGCCCCGCGCGGGGCGTTCCCGTTCCGGCGCCCGCGCCCGTCCGCGCGGGGCCGCGCGCGTCCTCCCGCCGCCCGCGGACCGGTCCGGAACGCCGGTTCCGTTTGCGGCATGGCGCCCGCATCGGCGACACTCGACCGGTCGCGCCGAGGAAACATGTCTCTAGATGCACCATGACACCGACCTGATCAACATCATCGCGGTGGGCCTCGCCGTGGCCTTCGTGCTGGGCGCGCTCGCCCAGAAGCTGCGGTTCTCGCCGCTGGTCGGCTACCTGGTGGCGGGCATCTTCGTCGGCCCGTTCACGCCCGGCTTCGTCGCCGACCAGGCGCTGGCCAACCAGCTGGCCGAACTGGGCGTGATGCTGCTGATGTTCGGCGTGGGCCTGCACTTCTCGCTGAAGGACCTGATGGCGGTCAAGGCCATCGCCATCCCCGGCGCCATCGGCCAGATCGCGGTGGCCACGCTGCTGGGCTGGGGCGTGGCCTCGGTGATGGGCTGGCCGACGCTGCATGGCGTGATCTTCGGCTTCTCGCTGGCCACCGCCTCCACCGTGGTGCTGCTGCGGGCGATGGAGGAGCGCCGCCTGCTGGAGACCACCCGCGGCAAGATCGCGGTGGGCTGGCTGATCGTGGAGGACCTGGCCTGCGTCATCGCGCTGGTGATGATGCCGGTGATCGCCGACGTGTTCGGCCCGGACGCCGCCGGCCAGGGCCACAGCGTCGGCAGCGTGCTGGCCTCGATCGGCTGGACCTTCGTGCAGCTGGGCCTGTTCGTGGCGGTGATGCTGCTCGGCGGCCGCCGCGTCATCCCGTGGATCCTGGAGAAGATCGCCGGCACCGGCTCGCGCGAGCTGTTCACGCTGTCGGTGCTGGCCATCGCGCTGGGCGTGGCGTTCGGGGCGGCGGCGCTGTTCGGGGTGTCGTTCGCGCTGGGCGCGTTCTTCGCCGGCATGATGCTCAACGAGTCCGAACTGAGCCACAAGGCCGCGCACGACTCGCTGCCGCTGCGCGACGCGTTCGCGGTGCTGTTCTTCGTCTCGGTGGGCATGCTGTTCGACCCGATGATCCTGGTCCAGCACCCGTGGCAGGTGCTGGCGACGGTGCTGATCATCATGTTCGGCAAGTCGGCGGCGGCGTTCTTCATCGTGCGCGCGTTCGGCCACTCCAAGGGCACCGCGCTGACCATCTCGGCCTCGCTGGCGCAGATCGGCGAGTTCGCCTTCATCATCGCCGGCCTCGGCGTGGCGCTGAAGATCCTGCCGCCGGCCGGCCAGTCGCTGGTGCTGGCCGGCGCGCTGGTGTCGATCATGCTCAATCCGCTGGTGTTCGGCCTGCTCGACCGCTGGCAGGCCCGGCACGAGGCGCGGGCCGAGGCCACGGCGGGGCAGGAATCGCCGCCCGGCCCGTCGCTGGACGTCACCGACCACGCCATCATCATCGGCTACGGCCGCGTCGGCAGCGAGCTGGCGCGCGTGCTGCGCGACCGCGGCGTGCCGCTGATCGTGATCGACGACAACGGCGACCACGTCGCCCGCGCGCACGACGCCGGCATCCCCGCCATCCGCGGCAGCGCGGCCGCCGACCGGGTGCTGGCCGAGGCGCACCCCGAACGCGCCAAGATCGCCGTGCTGGCCATCCCGCAGCCGCTGGAGGCCGGCGAGGCGCTGGCCAAGCTGCGCGCGATCAACCCCTCGCTGACCCTGCTGGCGCGCGCGCACAGCGAGGGCGAAGTGAAGCACCTGCTGGAGCACGGCGCCGACGGCGCGGTGCTGGCCGAGCGCGAACTGGCGTTCTCGCTGGCCGAGATGGTGATGTCCACGCCGCCGTACCGGCCGCTGCGCAGCAGCGCCGCCTGATCCCGCGCGCCCAGCGCCACGGGCCGGCGCACTCGACTCGCCTCCGCGCCGGCCATGCGCCGGTCGCGCGGTCCGCGCCCGGTCAGGGCCGCGACAGGGCGGTCGCCTCGGCGGCCACTTCGGCCAATACCTCGGCCAGCGGGCGCGGCGCGCCGTACAGGTAGCCCTGCACGTAGTCCACGCCCAGTTCGCGCAGGCACGCCTCGGTCTCCTCGTCCTCGACGAACTCGGCCACCGTCTCCGCGCCGAACGCGTTCGCCACCGCCACCGAGGCCTGCACCACCGCGTGGTCCTTGCCGTGCTGGACCACGTTGCGCACGAACGAGCCGTCGATCTTGATGATGTCCACCGGCAGCTCGCGCAGGCGCGCGAAGCTCTGCATGCCGGTGCCGAAGTCGTCGATGGCGATGCGGCAGCCCAGCGCGCGCAGGTCGCTGAGCAGGTGGTTGGCCGCGGCCGTGTTGGAGATGGCCGCGGTCTCGGTGACCTCGAAGCAGATCGCGTTCATCGGCAGCGGCGCGCCGGCCAGCAGGGTACGCAGTTCCACCTGGAAGCTCATCGAGGCCAGGCTCTGCCCGGTCAGGTTGATCCCGACCTGGCGGCAATGCGGCAGCGCCTCGGGCGTCTTGCGCAGCAGGCGGAACAGCGCGCGCACGACCGCCAGGTCCAGCTCGGCGCCGCGCCCCGCGGCTTCCAGCGGTCCCATGAAGCGCGCCGGCGGGATCAGGTCGCCGCGCTCGTCGGCCAGCCGGCACAGCACCTCGCCCACCAGCGCGGGCGGCCGCGCGCCGTCCTCGTCCTGCTCCAGCGGGCGGATCGGCTGGAAGTACAAGGCCACGCGCTCGTTGCGCAGGCAGGCCAGCGCCTCGGCCGCGTCCTGCAGCTGCTTGCGCTGCGAACGGCGCACCAGGGTGTCGCCCACCTCGCTGTAGCGCGGCCGCACCTCGCTGTGGTGGCGCGCCTCGAAGGCCAGGTGCGAGGCGGTCACCACCGCCAGGTCGACCACGTTGCGCTGCGCGCCGTTGAACGCCGCCACGCCCAGGTACGGCAGCAGCCGCATCGGCTGGCCGTCGACCTCGATCTCGGCGTGCTCCACCCGCGCGATCAGCCGCTCCCACAGGTCCGGGTCGGCGCCGGCCCTGGGCAGCAGCGCGAACTGGCCGGTGCCCACGTAGTAGGTCTCCACCATGTCGTCCAGCCGCCGCGCGGTGGTGTTCATCGCCTCGGCCTGCGTGTCCAGGCCGAAGCCGGCCACCAGCGTGTCGGTCTGGTCCAGCAGCAGGTAGCCCAGTTCCGTGCGCGGCACCGGCCGCGCCATGCGCTCGCGCAGCGCCTTCAGGTTGGGCAGGCCGGTGACCTGGTCGCGCAGGGTCTCGCCGGACAGCCGCTCGGCCAGTTCGAAGCGGTCGCGGTGGCTCAGCCACAGGTACGACATCGCCAGCAGCAGGATGTTCACCTCCAGCGCGATGTGCAGCAGGTTGAAGAACCCCACCGGGGTGTTGCCGTACTGCGCGGTGCCCGCCACCGCGCCCACCAGCAGCAGCAGGGTCGCGGCCAGCGCCAGCATCGCGTAGCGCGGCGGCAGCCGCAGCATGCACCAGGCCAGCACCGCCAGCAGCGCGAAGCGGTAGTCCATCAGCACGATCCGCGGCTGCAGGTCGCCGCTCAGCGCGTGCCGCACCTGCACCGCGGCCCACAGGCTGACCGCCAGGCCGCCGCCCAGCAGCACCGGCCACCACCACTGCACCATCACGTCCGGGCGGGCGCCCTTGCGCGCGCGCTCGCCCCAGGCGATGACCAGCGGCAGCGTCACCACGGCCACGCCGAACTGCTTGGCGAAGAAGGTCTGGAACACCGCGCTGAGCGCGGCTTCCGGCGTCGACAGGAACACGATGGTGGAGCCGGCCAGCGCCAGCCCCACCGGATACAGCAGCAGGCCCATGCCGGCGAAGCGCAGCAGGTCGTGCCGCTGCACGGCGTCGTGCGGCCGGTCGCGCGGCCAGCCGGCCAGGTGCGCGCAGGCCATCGTCCAGACGTAGTTGAACAGGTAGGCCAGCGCTCCCCACAGCAGCATCAGGCTGGGGCCGCCGTCGAAATAGGACTGGCGGGCCATCCAGCCGGCCAGCGTGATCAGGAAGCACCCGGCCACCACCCAGCGGTCGCGGTCCAGCATGGCGATGGCCAGCAGCAGGCCGGTATGCAGGTGCGCCAGCGAGGCGTCGGCCTGGTCGCCGAAGAAATCGATGCGGTAGCTGATCGGGACCTGCTGCAGCGCCAGGCAAAGGCCGCCCAGCAGCAGGATCTTGGCGCCCCTGCCCAAGCCTTTCACGTCCTGTCCGGCGCGTTCGGCCATCGTCACTCGATCAGTCCCCCGACACCGTCATCGTGACATGAATTCGAGCACCGGGGCGCGCCGCCGCTCCGCGGAACGCCCCGTGGTCTGTATCCAACGCCGCGGACGGACGGGCCCGGCCACGGCATGAGAACGGCTAGGAAGAGAGCGCCAGCGCCTCGTCCGGCAGCAGCCAGGCCTCGATCGGGCCCGGGCGGCCGAGGTGGTAGCCCTGCCCCCATTGCACGCCCAGCGCTCGCAGGTGCTCGACCAGGCTGGCGCTTTCCACGTATTCGGCGACGGTGCTCAGGCCGTGGGCCCGGGCGACGGCGACCGCGGCGCGCACGATCTCCAGGTCGCTGGGCTGCGTCTGCAGGTTGCGCACGAACTGGCCGTCGATCTTCAGGCTGTCCACCGGCATCTGCTTGAGCCGCTCGAAGTTCTGCACGCCGCTGCCGAAGTCGTCCAGCGCCAGCCGGCAGCCGTGCGCGCGCAGTTCCTGGAACAGCCGCAGCGCCGATTCCTGGCCGGTGATCACCGCGGTCTCGGTCAGCTCGAAGCACAGCGCGCGGTGCGGCAGCGGCGGATGGCGCAGCAGTTCGGCGAAGCGGGCGCGGAACGAGGCCGAGGCCAGGCTCTTGCCGCTGAGGTTGATGCCCAGCCGGGCGATCCCCGGCAGGGCCTGCGGATGCGCGCGCAGCCAGTCGAACAGGCATTCGATCACGGCGATGTCCAGCTCGGAGGCGTGGCCGCTCTCCTCCAGGTCGGCGATGAATTCCGCCGGCGCCAGCAGGCATCCCTCCGCGGTGCGCAGGCGGCACAGCACCTCGCCCTGGAACCCCGCGTCGGCGGGGCCGCCGTCGATGCGCACGATCGGCTGCACGTGCAGCTCGACGCGCCCGGCGTGCACGCAGGCCAGCGCCTCGGCCGCCGCGGCCAGGCGGTGCCGCCGCGCCTCCGGCGCGCTGCCGCCCTGCGACGCCGTCGCGTACGGCAGCGGGCTGCGCTCGCCTTCGCGCCGCGCCGTCAGCGCCGCGTCGCAGGCGTTGGCCAGGCATTCGTCCAGCGCCTGCGCGCCGAGCCGGTCGGGATGCGCCAGGCCCAGGTAGGGCGTCATCCGCAGCTGCGCGCCCTGCCAGCGGAAGACGTAGGCCTGCAGGCGCCGGAGGACCTCCTCCAGCGCGGCCGCGCCACCGTCGGCCTCGCCCGGCCCGCGCGGCAGCAGCACGAACTGCCCGCCGCCCAAGTGGTAGGGCCGCGCCAGCGGCGCCATCGTCCGGCCCGCTTCCCGCAGCAACAACATCTGCGCGCGCCAGCCGTAGCTGCCGAGCACGCGTTCCACCTGGTCCAGCAGCAGGAAGCCCAGCACCGGCGGCGACGCGGGCGCGTTGCGCCACGCTTCGCGCAGCGCGTGCGCGTTGTCCAGGCCGGTGCTGGCGTCGTGCCGGCACATGGCGCGGACGTGGTGGTAGCGCTGCCGGCGCTCGCGGTTGAGCATGAACAGCATCGCCAGGATCAGCGCCATGAAGTTGCATTCGGCCAGGTGCATCAGCAGGCGCAGCATCTCCACCGGCACCACCGCCCGCTGCGCCTGGTCGGTCAGCCCGTGCAGCAGCACCAGGTGCACCAGCAGCAGCACCGGCATCGAGTATTCCACCCGCCACAGCAGCATGGCGACGCCGAGCAGCGCCCCCACCAGCGCGCGGTAGTCGTAGACCAGCACCACCAGCGCGCGCAGCCCCGGCACCTGCATGTCCTCGAGCAGGCCCGCGACCAGCAGGCCGATGCACGCCCAGGCCGCGGCCGCCGTCCAGCGGTGCCAGCGCACCTGCCGCAGCCGCTCGTCGCTCCACAGCAGCAGCAGCGGCAGCGTCAGCGCGCCCACGCCGACGTGCTTGGCGAGGAACTGCTGCACGAAGACGTTGGCGACCGTCGCGGACAGGCCCTCGACCACGGTGATCAGCACGGCCCCCAGCGTCGCCGAGCCCAGCGGGTACAGCAGCAGGCAGACCAGCACGTAGCGCCCCATGCCGGACACCAGCAGCCGCTGCCGGCTGCCGAAGGGGCCGCCGGCCCAGTGCGCGCAGGCCACCATCCAGCGCCAGTGCAGCAGCGCGATCAGCGCGGCGACGCCGAGGAAGAACAGGTCTTCGTTGCCCTGCCGCAGCACCCGCCACGTCCAGTACAGGAAGTTGGCCAGGAACGCCGTCGCCAGCACGCGGCGGTCGCGGCCGAGCAGCGCCGCGGCCAGCAGCAGGCCGGCCTCGGCGTGCAGCAGCGAGGCGTTGCTCACGACATGATCGAAGAAGTGCGCGCTGTATTCGACGTCGACGCCCTGCAGCAGCACGCTGGCCAGCGACAGCAGCCCCGCATCGATCCACCAGGCGCGACGTCGTGCCTCCATCTCCGCGTCCATCCCCCACGGGCGACGACGGCGCGGGCACGCGCCCCCTTTCCGCGTCGCTACGGGGTCACACTACTCCGGCGCACGGAGCAGCGCGATAGCGGAAGCACTAATGTGACAGGACGACCCGCCGCGCCGCCGCAGCGCGATCGACGCGGATGGCGGCGCGCGCGGCCTTCGCGCACGCGGGAGCCGCGCGCTACTTGCCTTCAAGGAAGCCGAGGGGCTCCCGCTCACGCGGGGCCCACGGCACGTACGGCGCTCAGTCCCGGCCCGGGCGCCGCTCGAAGCGCAGCTGCCCGCCTTCGGCGTGCACGCGCACCGTGTCGCCGGCGCCGAACTCGCCGGACAGGATCTTCTGCGCCAGCGGGTTCTCCAGTTGCGCCTGGATCGCGCGTTTCAGCGGCCGTGCGCCGTACACCGGGTCGAAGCCGACGTTGCCCAGCAGCATCAGCGCCGAATCGTCCAGTTCCAGCGCGATCTGCCGCTCGGCCAGCCGCTTGGCCAGGTAGCGCGTCTGGATGCGGGCGATCTCGCGGATCTGCGCCTTGTCCAGCGGATGGAACACGACGATGTCGTCGAGCCGGTTGATGAACTCCGGGCGGAAGTGCGCCTGCACCACGCCCATCACCGCGGCCTTCATCTGCGTGTAGCTCTCCGGCGTGTCGCCCGCCATCTCCTGGATCAGGCTGGAACCGAGGTTGGACGTCATCACGATGACAGTGTTGCGGAAGTCCACCGTGCGGCCCTGGCCGTCGGTCAGACGGCCGTCATCCAGCACCTGCAGCAGGATGTTGAACACGTCCGGGTGCGCCTTCTCCACCTCGTCCAGCAGGATCACGCTGTACGGGCGGCGGCGCACGGCCTCGGTGAGATAACCGCCTTCCTCGTAGCCCACGTAGCCCGGAGGCGCGCCGATCAGGCGGCTGACCGCGTGCTTCTCCATGAACTCGCTCATGTCGATGCGGACCATCGCATCGCTGCTGTCGAACAGGAACTCGGCCAGCGCCTTGCACAACTCGGTCTTGCCGACGCCGGTCGGGCCGAGGAACAGGAACGAGCCGCTCGGGCGGTTGGGATCGCTCAGGCCGGCGCGCGAACGGCGCACGGCGTCGGAGACGACCTTGATCGCCTCTTCCTGGCCGATCACGCGGCCGCGCAGCGCGTCCTCCATCTTCAGCAGCTTCTCGCGCTCGCCTTCCAGCATCTTGCTGACCGGGATGCCGGTCCAGCGGCTGACGACCTCGGCGATCTCCTCGTCGGTCACCTTGTCCTGCAGCAGCCGGAAGCCCTTCTGCTCGGCTTCCTGCGCGGCGGCGAGCTGCTTCTCCAGTTCCGGGATCCGGCCGTACTGCAGTTCGCTCATGCGCGCGTAGTCCTGCTTGCGCTGGGCGGCTTCGAGTTCCAGCTTGGCGCGCTCGATCTGCTCCTTGATCTTCGTCGCGCCGGTCAGCGTGGCCTTCTCGGCCTTCCAGATCTCCTCCAGGTCGTTGAACTCGCGCTGCAGCGATTCGATCTCGGACTCCAGGTCGGCCAGGCGCTGCTTCGACTGCGCGTCCTTCTCCTTCTTCAGTGCCTCGCGCTGGATCTTCAACTGGATCAGCCGGCGCTCCATGCGGTCCATCTCCTCCGGCTTGGAGTCGATCTCCATGCGGATGCGGCTGGCGGCCTCGTCCATCAGGTCGATGGCCTTGTCCGGCAGCTGGCGGTCGGCGATGTAGCGGTGGCTCAGCGTGGCCGCGGCGACGATGGCCGGGTCGGTGATCTCCACGCCGTGGTGCACGGCGTACTTCTCCTTCAGGCCGCGCAGGATGGCGATGGTGTCCTCCACGCTCGGCTCGCCGACGAACACTTTCTGGAAGCGGCGCTCCAGCGCGGCGTCCTTCTCCACGTACTTGCGGTACTCGTCCAGCGTGGTCGCGCCGATGCAGTGCAGTTCGCCGCGCGCCAGCGCCGGCTTCAGCATGTTGCCCGCATCCATCGAGCCCTCGGCCTTGCCGGCGCCGACCATGGTGTGCAGTTCGTCGATGAAGAGGATGATCTGGCCCTCGTTCTTGGCCAGGTCGTTGAGCACGGCCTTCAGCCGCTCCTCGAACTCGCCGCGGAACTTGGCGCCGGCGATCAGCGCGCCCATGTCCAGGCTCAGCACGCGCTTTCCGCGCAGCCCTTCCGGCACCTCGCCGTTGACGATGCGCTGGGCCAGGCCCTCGACGATGGCGGTCTTGCCCACGCCGGGCTCGCCGATCAGCACCGGGTTGTTCTTGGTGCGGCGCTGCAGGACCTGGATGGTGCGGCGGATCTCCTCGTCGCGGCCGATCACCGGGTCCAGCTTGCCGGACTCGGCGCGCTCGGTCAGGTCGATGGTGTACTTCTCCAGCGCCTGGCGCTGGTCTTCGGCGTTGTCGGACTGCACCTTCTCACCCCCGCGCAACCGGTCGATGGCGGCGCGCAGCTTCTGCTTGTCGGCGCCGCTGGATTTCAGTTCCTGTCCCGCCTCGCCGGCGTCGTCCAGCGCCGCCATCAGGAACCACTCGCTGGCGATGTAGGTATCGCCGTTCTCCTGCGCCAGCTTGTCGGTGACGTTGAGCAGCCGCGCCAGGTCGTTGCCGATGGACAGGTTGCCGGCCTGGCCGGTGACCTTGGGCAGCTTGTCCAGCGCTTCGCCCAGCCGCTCGCGCAGCACGGGCACGTTGACGCCGGCCTGCGCCAGCAGCGGCCGCGTGCTGCCGCCCTGCTGCTCCAGCAGCGCGACCAGCACGTGGACCGGTTCGATCAGGGTGTTGTCGCGGCCCACGGCCAGCGACTGCGCGTCGGCCAGCGCCTGCTGGAAACGCGAAGTGAGTTTGTCCATCCGCATCGGGGGAACCTCGGGAAGAGAAGGGGCCGGCGAACGCCAGCCGATGCTACCCAGATGCGGTTGAGCCGGGGTGTTTCAAGCCCCTGCGAGATGCGGATTCAGCCCAGAGCCTCCTGTAGGAGGGGCTTCAGCCCCGACCATGATCCTCCCCGGAAGCCATGCCCTGTGGGAGCGACGTCAGTCGCGACCAGAGAAGGCGCGCCACCGCGCCGCCTTCCCCTCCCGGCAGGTCTGGGTCGGGGCTGAAGCCCCTCCTGCAAGGGCGGCAACGGGACGGGGTCCCCGGGCTACGCCCTCTTCTGCAGCGACAGCAGCCCCAACACCGCCGCCAGCGCCGCGTAGGCGCCGGCGAACTGCCACAGGATGGTCGCCCGCAGGCCCTCCACCGCCCACGGCAGGTAGATGCCACCGCGCGGGTCGACCGAGTGGATGACGCCGAACAACGTCAGCACGGCGCCCACCAGCAGCGCGACGACCGCGCGGCCGTTGCGGCCGTCGATCAGCGCCACCAGGGCGGTGGTCCAGATCATCGCGGTGATGATGAAGCCGTTGCCCAGGGTGACGATGGTGGCCAGGTCCGGCAGGCCGTGGCCGTCCACGCCTTCGTACAGGCCGGCGAAGCGGTCCGGCGGGATCCACGCCGGATTGCCGAACTTGATCGTCAGCAGGTAGGCCACCGACGGCAGGAAGCCCAGGGCCACCGCGATGGCGTGCTTGCGCGGGGTCTCGGTGAAGGCCTGCACGGTGATGTCCAGGCCCACGTAGACGATGATCGGCGCCAGCACCGCCACCGGCAGCCACTGCACCAGCCCCGACACGTAGCCCAGCACGCCGCCCAGGCCGATGAAGAGGCCTGTCAGCAGCGTGTAGCCCTTGCGCGCGCCCATGTGCTTGTACGCGGGCTGGCCGATGTAGGGGGTGGTCTGCGCCACGCCGCCGCAGACGCCGGCGACCAGCGTGGACACCGCTTCGGCCAGCAGCACGTCGCGGGTGCGGTAGTCGTCGCCGGCCGCGCGCGCGCTTTCGCTGACGTTGATGCCGCCCACCACCATCAGCAGGCCGAACGGCAGCAGCAGCGGCAGGTAGGGCACGGTATGGGCCAGCCCGTCCACCCAGCCCAGCGTGGGCAGCGGCAGCGTCACCGCCAGCGGCACCGCGTCCGGCACGGCGAAGCCCGGCGCGCCCAGGCCTGCCAGGCCCAGTCCGTAGTACAGCGTGGTGCCGACGATGAAAGCCAGCAGCACGCCGGGAATCCTGACCGGCAGCTTCCCCTTCGCCACCAGCACGTACAGCAGCAGGCCGAACGTCACGAAGCCCACCACCGGTTGCCGCAGCGTCTCGATCAGCGGCAGGAAGCCGAGCAGCGTCAGCGCTGCGCCGCCGATGGAGCCCAGCAGCCCGGCGCGCGGCACCGCGCGCGTGACCGCGTCGCCGAAGAACGACAGCACCAGCTTCAGCACGCCCATCACCACCAGCGAGGCCATGCCCAGCTGCCAGGTGGCGATGGCGGCGGCCTGTTCGTCCAGCCCGGCCTGCTTGAAGCCGACGAAGGCCGGGCCCAGCACCAGCAGCGCCATGCCGATGCTGGTCGGCGCGTCCAGGCCCAGCGGCATCGCGGTGACGTCGTCGCGGCCGGTCCTGGCCGCCAGCCGGTGCGCCATCCACGTGTAGATCAGGTTGCCGACCAGCACGCCCAGCGCGGTGCCGGGGAACATGCGGGTGAACACCACCTCGGCCGGGAACTGGAAGATGCCGATCAGCGCGGCGGCGATGAAGCCCAGGATGGACAGGTTGTCGACGACCAGGCCGAAGAAGCCGTTGAGGTCGCCGGGGACGAACCATTTGCCGCTGCGTGCTTGATCGGTCATGGGATGAGGTGTGAGTGAAGAGGAGTGAGAAGTGAGTAACGGCAGAGCAAGGCCATGAGCGATTTTCGCTCACTCCTCACTTCTTCCCGCTCACTCCTGCCTCGGAAGGATATTCGCCACCTGCCGCGGCCACGCCACCCATTGAGAAGTGAGCGGGAAGAAGTGAGGAGTGAGCAACAGCAGAATGATCTACAGAGAGGAGAAGCAGCGCTCTTACTCACTACTCACTCCTCTCCACTCACTCCTGCCTCAAAAGGATACGTCCACCGCGTGCCGCGACCACAGCACCGACTGGTGGCCGGTGGCCTGCTTCCATGCCAGCCGGATGGCCTCGATGTCGGCACGGCGTTGCGGGGTGTCCTCGTGCAGCACCACCAGCACCTTGGTCTTCAGCCGGTTCGGCTCGGCGGCGCCGCGGAACAGCCACTGGCCGTAGGCGTCGAATACGGTCAGGCCGTCGGGGAAGCGCGCGGTCACTTCCTTGTCCAGGAACGCGCGCCACGCCTCCTCGGTGATGGGCTCGGCCTGCGGGCGATCCGCCGGGCCGGTCTCCTTGCCGACGCCGAAGTACAGCTCGCTGCGCACCCAGCCGGTCGCCTGCGCGGGCCGCAGCGCGTCGCCGTGCAGGGACGAGGTGGCGGCGGCCGGCGGCGCGTCGGCGGCGCCGACGCTGGCGCATCCGGACACGGCCAGCAGCGCGGCAAGGAAAAGGCTTCTCGGCAACATGGGGGAACTCCTGCGGGGACGCGTACTGTCGGCCGACATCATCGCGCATCGAAATAACCGCTGGGAATGACCACATGGCATCCCGGCATGCCGCGGAGCGGACACGCGGCGGAACCGGCGGTGTAAGGTTGGGCCACCCCGGCACAGCCGACAGACCGGGGACGACGACCCTCACGACACAGCCTGTCCCGATGCCGACCGCACGACCCGCAGCCGCCCGCGTTCCCCCTGGTCTCTCCCCTCGCGGGACCGGCGGCTGCGGCTGTCGTTGCTGATCCGGCCTCCGTCGTCCGCTCCACCCTTTCCCGTACCCCTCAGCCAGGAGTTTCCATGTCCCGCCATCCCGTGGCGCCGCTCGGCGCTGCCATCGCGCTCGCGCTCGCCTTCCCCGCCGCCGCCCAGCAGGCGCCCGCCACCGGCACCACCGACCTGGACGCGGTGATCGTCACCGGCACCCGCGCCAGCGACCGCACCGCGCTGGAATCCACCTCGCCCATCGACGTGCTGACCGCCGAGGACATCCGCAAGGCCGGCGTGCTCAACGGCGAACTGGGCAGCGCGCTGCAGGCGCTGCTGCCGTCGTTCAACTTCCCGCGCCAGTCCAACTCCGGCGGCGCCGACCACGTGCGCGCCGCGCAGCTGCGCGGCCTGGCGCCCGACCAGGTGCTGGTGCTGGTCAACGGCAAGCGCCGCCACACCACCGCGCTGGTCACCACCGGCTCCAAGATCGGCCGCGGCACCACGCCGGTGGACTTCAACGCGATCCCGGTCAGCGCGATCAAGCGCATCGAAGTGCTGCGCGACGGCGCCGGCGCGCAGTACGGCTCCGACGCGGTGGCCGGCGTGGTCAACATCATCCTCGACGACGCACCCGAGGGCGGCGCCTGGGAAGCCAGCTTCGGCCTGCACCACACCGACGTGGAGCCGATCCACCGGACCCTCACCGACGGCCAGACCAGCTTCCTGTCCGGCAAGGTCGGCACGGCCGTGGGCGATGGCGGCTTCTTCCGCGTCGGCTTCGAACTGAAGAACCGCGAGGCCACCAACCGCGCCGGCTTCGACCAGGTGCCGCCGTGGGACCAGACGCCGGCCAACCTGGCCGTGCAGGGCCAGCGCAACTACCACCTGGGCGACGGCCAATCCAAGGACATCAACGCCTGGGTCAACGCCGGCCTGCCGATCGGCGAGGCGGCCGAGTTCTACCTCTTCGGCACCTACAACAAGCGCGACACCGTCGGCGCCAACTACTTCCGCTACCCGGAAGGCGAGGCGAACTGGCCCGAGGTGTACCCGGACGGCTTCCGCCCGGTGTCGCTGGGCGAGAACCAGGACGTGGCGCTGGTCGGCGGCTTCCGCGGGCAGTGGGGCGAATGGAGCTACGACGCCAGCCTCAACCACGGCGGCAACAGCTTCACCTACCGCCTGCGCGACTCGCTCAACGCCTCGCTCGGCCCGGCCAGTCCGACCCGCTTCAAGACCGGCGACTACGAGTCCTCGCAGACGCTGGCCAACGTCGACCTGAGCCGCGGCTTCGGCGGCGGCGGCGCCACCCACGACCTGGCGTTCGGCGCCGAGTTCCGCCTGGAGGAGTACGAGACCGGCGCCGGCGATCCCGCCAGCTACGCCGCCGGCCCGTACACCGACCGCCCCACCGGCTCGCAGGCCGGCGGCGGCCTGACCCCGCAGGACGTGGCCGACCTCGACCGCGACGTCGCCAGCGTCTACGCCGCGCTGTCCAGCAGCTTCGGCGAGAAGCTGACCACCGACGTGGCCGTGCGCTACGAGCACTACAGCGACTTCGGCGGCGAACTGACCGGCAAGGTGGCCGCGCGCTACGAGTTCGCCCCGGCGTTCGCCCTGCGCGGCGCGCTGTCGAACAACTTCCGCGCGCCGTCGCTGGCGCAGATCGGCTACGAGTCCACCTCCACCGGCTACAACGCCGCCGGCCAGCTGACCCAGGGCCGCCTGCTGTCGGTCAACAACCCGATCGCCCGCGCCCTCGGCGCGCAGGCGCTGGACCCGGAGAAGTCGGTCAACGCCAGCCTGGGCTTCACCAGCCGCATCGGCGAGCACTTCGACCTGTCGCTGGACGTGTTCCACATCGAGATCGACGACCGCATCGCGCTGTCGGAAAGCATCACCGGCGACGCGCTGACCGACTTCATCGAGGACGAGTTCGGCGTGCGCGGCGTGCAGAGCGTCAGCTTCTTCACCAACGCCGCCGACACCCGCACGCAGGGCGTGGAGCTGGTGGCCAACTGGCGGCAGGCGCTGGCCGGCGGCAACCTGCTGCTCACCGGCACCTACAGCTACGCGAAGACGGAGCTGAAGAACATCGTCGCCACCCCGGCGCAGCTGCTGGCGCTGGACCCGGACTACGACCTGTTCGGCGTGGAGGAGAGCAACACCCTCACCGACGCCGCGCCGCGCACGCGCGCGCAGTTCACCGCCAACTGGAACGACGACCGCTGGAACCTGCTCGGCCGCGTCAGCCGCCACGGCAGCGCCAAGCGGGTGTTCAACTTCGGCGGCGGCTTCGAGCCGGAGCAGGTCTACGGCGCCGAGTGGCAGCTGGACGCGGAGGTCGAGTACCGCTTCTCGCCGAAGTGGAGCGTGGCGCTGGGCGGCCTGAACCTGACCGACGAGTATCCGGACCTGTCGAACGAGGACATCTACTACTTCGGCAACCTGCCGTACGACGTGCTCTCGCCGATCGGCAGCAACGGCGCCTACTACTACACGCGGGTGCGCTACACCTTCTGAAGTCGAAGTCCACGAGCATCGCCGCCTCCCGCGCGGGGGCGGCAACGAACTGATCGGACGGGCGCCGCGGCACGGGAACGGGCGGGCAACCGTCGCGCGGGGAGCGGCAGGCTGGCCGCACCCCGCGCCGGCGCCCGGACGGTCAGACCGCGCCTCGCTGTATCCCGGCGCCGCCGAACACGAACGCATCGCAATGCGCCCGGATGGCGAACTACGCGAACACCGCTTTGCGGCACAGCCCGAAGAAAGCATCGGAATCCGCCCGGGCGGTGAACAACACGGGCCACCGCTCCACAGCACGGCATGACGAACGCTCCCCAGAACGTCCAGAGGCATCCCCCTCCCCGTAGGAGCGCCCCATGGGCGCGATGCTTTTCCGGCTTTTCCGACGTGGCGCTTTCCCGCTTCTCCGACGTAAAGCATCGCGGGCATGGCCCGCTCCTACAAAGGTCAGGCCCTCATCCGACGAAACGCGCGCGTTCGGCCGCCGTCGGCACGTGGCACGCGGTCGTGCCGAACCAGCGGTACCGGTTGCGCGCGACCCACCGGTACAGCGGATCGCGCACGAAGCGCGGCACCAACGCCACCGCGCCCGCCAGCCGCCACGCGCCGCCCAGCCCCGCCAGCACGCGCCGGATCGCGTCGGTGTCCGTCCACGCCCGGCCGCCGTCCACCAGCAGGAACGACGCCGGATCGTCGGGATCCAGCCCATGCGCCGCCAGCAGCGCGCGCCCGGCCTCCGACTGCATCGCGGCGAAGCGGTAGCCGGCGCGGCGGTCGCGCTTCAGCAGGAAGCGCACCCAGCCGTTGCACAGCACGCAGACGCCGTCGAAGACGATGACCGGTCCCCCGGGCGGCAGCTCAGTCGACATCCAGCCATCCCCGGTAGTGCACCAGCAGGCCGGCCAGCGGCAGCGCCGCCCGCACGTCGAACCGGTAGCGGCCGCCGTCCGCGGATTCGCGCGCGCCCACGCCGCCGAACCACGCCGCCGGCAGCGGCAGGCCGAGCACGCGGACGCGCGCCACCCGCCATGCGATCGCCTGCTCGATCACCTCCAGGCGGAAGCCGAACGTCGCCAGTCCCAGCCGCTCGCACAGCACGTCGCCCTCGCGCCACAGCCGGGACGGCATCGCGCGCCCGCCGATGCGGCGCGTCCAGCGTTCGCCGTCGGGCGCGGCGTCGATGTCCACGCGGACCGGGCCGTGCCCGGCGGGCGGCAGCCGCGTCGCCCACGCGCACAGGCGCGCCAGCGGCGTGCGGCCGCGCTCCACCTCGACTTCGCCGCGGTGGCGGCGTTCCCCCTGCGCGCGATGCAGCGCGCGCACCGGCGCCGGCAGCGTGGCGAACGCCGGGCCCAGCACCTGTTCGAACAGCGGCGCTACGGCTGGATCCATGCCAGCGTCGCGATGCGGCCGCTGCGGCCGTCGCGGCGGTGCGAGAAGAAGCGCTGCGGATCGCCGATGGTGCACAGGTCGCCGCCGTGGATGTCGCCCGGCGCCATGCCGCACGCGGCCAGGCGCCGGCGCGCCAGCGCCGGCAGGTCGGCCAGCCAGTGACCGGGCCGGGTCGGCGCGAAGGCGGCCGCGGCGCCTGCGTCCTGCGCGACGAAGGCGTCGAACACGTTCTCGCCGACCTCGTAGCGCGCCGGCCCCGCCGCCGGCCCGATCCAGGCCACGACGCCGGCGGCCGGCGTGCGCATCGCCGCCAGGGCCGCTTCCAGCATGCCCTTCGACAGTCCCGGCCAGCCCGCGTGCGCGGCGGCCACCTCGCCGCCGTCCTTCGCCGCGAACACCACCGGCAGGCAGTCGGCGGTGAGGATGGCCAGCACCACGCCCGGCGTGGAGGTCACCGCGGCGTCGGCCACCGGCTCGTCGTCGGCGCGGTCGGCGGGCGCATCGAAGCGCAGCACGTCGGTGCCGTGCACCTGCTTCAGCCAGTGCGGGGGGGAAGGCAGGCCCGCCAGTTCCGCCAGCAGCGCGCGGTTGCGCAGGACGGTGGCCGGGTCGTCGCCGTCGGCGGCGAAGCGGTTGCCCAGGTTGAAGGCGTCGAACGGCGGCGACGACGTGCCCGCGCCGTGGCGCAGCGTGGTGAACGCGTGCACCCCCGGCGGCGCCGGCCAGCCGGCGGGCACGACCGGCGCGCGGTTCATCCGCGGTGCGCCTGGCTGTCCGCGCGCAGCGTCGCCATCAGCGCCACCATGTCGGCCGGCACCGGCGCGGTCACCCGGACCGGTTCGCCGGTCGCCGGGTGGGCGAATTCCAGCGTCTCGGCATGCAGCGCCTGGCGCCTGAAGCCGCGCAGCGCCGCGACCAGTTCCTCGCTGGCGCCCTTGGGCAGCTTCAGCGGCCCGCCGTACAGCGGGTCGCCGACGATGGGGTACTTGATGTGCGCCATGTGCACGCGGATCTGGTGGGTGCGGCCGGTTTCCAGCCGGCACTCCAGCGCGGTGTGCGCGCGGAAGCGTTCGCGCAGGCGGTAGTGGGTGACGGCGTCGCGGCCGTCCTCGCGCACGGCCATCTTCAGGCGGTCGCGCGGGTGGCGGTCGATCGGCGCGTCGGCGGTGCCGCCGGACACCATCGCCCCGACCACCACGGCCAGGTACTGGCGGTGCACGTCGCGCGAGGCCAGCTGCGCCACCAGCGAGGTGTGCGCCGGCAGCGTGCGCGCCACCACCATGACGCCGGAGGTGTCCTTGTCCAGCCGGTGCACGATGCCCGCGCGCGGCAGCGCCGACAGCGACGGGTCGCGGAACAGCAGCGCGTTGACCAGGGTGCCGGCGGGATTGCCGGCGCCGGGGTGGACCACCAGCCCGGCCGGCTTGTCCAGCACGAGGACGTGCTCGTCCTCGTACAGCACGTCCAGCGGGATGTCCTCCGGCAGCGCGTGGGTCTGGGTGTCCAGCACCACGTCCAGGCTGGCGGTCTCGCCGCCGCGCACGGGGTCGCGCGGGCGCGCCGCCCGGCCGTCCAGCAGGGCGTTGCCGGACTTGATCCATTCGGTCAGGCGGGAGCGGGAGAACGCGGGGAACAGCTCGGCCAGCACGGCGTCGAAGCGCCGCCCGGCCGCGCTGGCGGGCACGGTGGCCGTGCGGGGGGTGTCGGGGGAATCGGTATCGGTCATGCGGGAAGACGTCCAGGGAGGCCATGCCCTCGGTCCGTATTGGCCGATTGTTCATGGCGAAGGCGGCGCCTAGGCTATCATCGACAGCCTGTTTCCCTGCCGCGGCCTGCCGCCAGCCCATGACCCAGCGTGCCCTTCCCCGCCTTTCCCGCCATTCCGCGCCCGCCCGCTTCGTCCTGCTGGCGCTGGCGATCGCCTTCGCCGGGACCGGCTGCGGCAAGATCTTCAAGAAGAAGGAAGCGCCCGAGAACCAGCCGGTCGAGGTGATGTACCAGGAAGCCCACCAGGCGATGATGAACAACAACTGGGACCGCGGCCTGCTCAACTTCCGCCGCCTGATCGCCCAGTACCCGTATGGCCCCTACACCGAGCAGGCGCTGATGGAATCGGCCTACGCCGAGTACAAGGCCGGCAAGCTGGACGACGCGGTCAGCACCATCGACCGCTTCATCCGCACCTACCCGACCCACCGCAACATCCCCTACATGTACTACCTGCGCGGGCTGGCCAACTCCAACCGCGACACCGTGTTCCTGCAGAAGGTCTGGCGCCTGGACGCCAGCCGCCGCGACCTGTCCACGCCGATGCAGGGCTACAACGACCTCAACCGGGTCGCCGAGAACTACCCGAACAGCCGCTACGCCGCCGACGCGCGCCAGCGCATGATCGTGCTGCGCAACCAGTTCGCCCTGCACGAGCTGGACACCGCGATCTACTACCTGCGCCGCGACGCCTGGGTGTCGGCCGCCAGCCGCGCCAAGTACCTGCTGGAGACCTACCCGCAGAGCAGCCACCAGAACGACGCCATCGCCGTGCTGGCCGAGGCCTACACCCACCTGGGCAACGAGGCGCTGGCCGCCGACGCCAGGCGCGTGCTGGAACTGAACGACCCGCAGCACCCCTGGCTGGCCGGCAAGTGGCCGGACTACCCCTGGATGGTCCGCCGCCTGAACCCGTTCGGCGGCGAGAAGTCGATCAACACCGCCGACCGCCGCAACGACGACTGATCCGGCGCCGGTCGCTGGAAAGAAAAAGGGCCGCAAGGCCCTTTTTTTGTAGGAACGGGCAGATGCCCCTTGGCGCCCCGCGCCCCTGTAGGAGCGACGTGAGTCGCGACCGGGATGCCTGGGAAAAGCTTTGGACGCGGATCAAAGCGCATCAACGCGGAGAAAGATAAAAAGCCTTATCCGCGTGCATGCGCTTTGATCCGTGTCGAATGCAGTTCGACGCTTCCGGTCGCGACTCACGTCGCTCCTACAGGGGCTCAGGGCGCACCCTACAGGGCGTACTTGTTGGTGATCGGGTAGCGGCGTTCGCGGCCGAAGGCGCGGCGCGACACCTTCGGCCCGGGCGCGGCCTGGTGCCGCTTCCACTCGTTGATGCGCACCAGCCGCAGCATGCGGTCCACGGTGGCGGCGTCGAAGCCGGCGGCGACGATCTCGTCGCGCGACTGCTCCAGGTCCACGTAGCGGAACAGGATCGCGTCCAGCACGTCGTACGGCGGCAGCGAATCCTGGTCGGTCTGGTTCTCGCGCAGCTCGGCCGACGGCGGCCGGTCGATGACGGCCGGCGGTATCACCGGCGCGCCGCCCACGGTGTTGCGCCAGCGCGCCAGCGAGAACACCTCGGTCTTGTACAGGTCCTTGATCGGCGCGTAGCCGCCGCACATGTCGCCGTAGATGGTGGCGTAGCCCACCGCGTACTCGCTCTTGTTGCCGGTGGTCAGCAGCAGGCCGCCGAACTTGTTGCTCAGCGCCATCATGATCACCCCGCGGCTGCGCGACTGCAGGTTCTCCTCGGTGGTGTCGGCCGGGCGGTCGCCGAACACCGGCCCCAGCGCCTCCAGGAAACCCTTGAACGGCGCCTCGATCGGGATCGTCTCCAGCTTCACTCCCAGCGCCGCGCACTGCTCGGCGGCCAGGTCGTTGGACAGGCCGGCGGTGTAGCGCGACGGCAGCCGCACCGCGGTGACGTTGTCCGCGCCCAGCGCGTCCACCGCCAGCGCCAGCACCAGCGCCGAGTCGATGCCGCCGGACAGGCCCAGCCACGCCTTCGAGAAACCGTTCTTGCCGCAGTAGTCGCGGATGCCGCGCACGATGGCGCGCCAGGCCAAGGCGTCGCGGCTCTCGTCGCCGTCGTCCATCCACAGCACCGGGCTGAACTTGCGCGCGGCGACGTCGAAATCCACCACCAGCCACTGGTCGGTGAACGCCGCCGCCGCCGGGTGCACGGTGCCGTCGCCGTCGGCGACGACGGAGGCACCGTCGAACACCACCGCGTCCTGCCCGCCCACTACGTTGAGGTAGGCCAGCGCCATGCCGGTCTCGCGCGTGCGCTCCGCGATCAGCGCGTCGCGCTGGGCGTGCTTGTCGCGGTCGAACGGCGAGGCGTTCGGCACCAGCGCCAGCACCGCGCCGGCCTCGCCGGTCTCGGCCAGCGGCTCGGGGAACCAGAGGTCCTCGCAGATGACCAGGCCCAGCGGCACGCCGGCGACCTCGAAGGCGCAGGCGCCGCCATCCGGGTCCACGTCGAAGTAGCGGCGCTCGTCGAACACCGCGTAGTTGGGCAGTTCGCGCTTGCGGTAGGTGGCATCCACCGCGCCGTCGCGCAGCACGCTGGCCGCGTTGTAGACCACGCTGCCGGCCGACTGCGGCCAGCCGACGACGGCGACGATGCCGTGCGTGGCGGCGGCAATGCCGGTCAGCGCGGTCTCGCAGTCGGCCAGGAAGCGCGGCCGCAGCAGCAGGTCCTCCGGCGGATAGCCGCTGACCGCCAGTTCGGGGAACAGCACCACGTCGGCGCCGTACTCGTCGCGCGCCTCGGCGATCATCCGCTGGATCGCCTCGGCGTTCTGCGCCACCGCCCCCACTGGGAAATCGAACTGCGCCATCGCGATGCGGAGGATCTTGGACATGTCGGCCTTCGTCGAGCGCGGCGTCGCCGCGGGGGGCACGGAGCGTGCGCCCCATTATCCCAGAGCGCGGCGCCGCGGGATGTCGACGCGCCACGGAAAAGCCCCGCGCGGTCCTTGCGGACGCACGCGGGGCTGCGCAGGAAACGGGTGCGCGAGGCGGGGAATCAGTGCGCCAGGCGGGCCGCGATGCGTTGCTGTTCGTCCTTCAGCGCCTGCGGGGTGCGGTCGCCGAAGTCCTGCAGGAACTCGCCGATGCCGGCGAACTCGGCCTGCCAGCCGGCGCGGTCGAAGCCGAACAGCAGCTCGTGCGCCTCGTCGCTCAGCGCCACGCCGTCCAGGTTGAGATCCTCGGCGCGCGGCAGGCGGCCGATCGGCGTGTCCACCGCGTCGGCCGTGCCTTCCACGCGCCGGATCATCCACTCCAGCACGCGCAGGTTCTCGCCGAAGCCCGGCCACAGGAACCTGCCGTCGCCGCCCTTGCGGAACCAGTTGACGTGGAAGACCTTCGGCAGCTGCGCGCCGGCCCGGTCGAACGACAGCCAGTGGGCGAAGTAGTCGGCGAAGTTGTAGCCGCAGAACGGCTTCATCGCCATCGGGTCGCGGCGCATCACGCCGACCGCGCCGGTGGCGGCGGCGGTGGTCTCCGAGCCCATCGCCGCGCCGACCAGCACGCCGTGGGTCCAGTCGCGCGCCTCGAACACCAGCGGCACCAGCGAGGCGCGGCGGCCGCCGAACACGATGGCGCTGATCGGCACGCCCTGCGGGTCCTCGGCCTTCGGCGAGTAGCTGGGGCACTGTCGCGCGGACACGGTGAAGCGCGAGTTGGGATGCGCGGCCGGGCCGTTGGCCGGATCGTACGGGCGACCCTGCCAGTCCAGCGCCGGCGTGCGCGTGTCCAAGCCTTCCCACCACGGCTCCTGGTCGTCGGTGACGGCGACGTTGGTGAAGATGGTGTGGTGGCTGATGCTCGCCAGCGCATTGGGGTTGGAACCGGCCGAGGTGCCCGGCGCCACGCCGAAGAAGCCGGCCTCCGGGTTGATCGCGTACAGGCGGCCGTCGGCGCCGGGGCGCATCCAGCAGATGTCGTCGCCCACCGTCCACACCTTCCAGCCCGCCTCGCGGTAGCCCTCCGGCGGGATCAGCATGGCCAGGTTGGTCTTGCCGCAGGCCGACGGGAACGCGGCGGCGATGTAGTGCGTCTCGCCCTGCGGGTTCTCGATGCCGACGATCAGCATGTGCTCGGCCAGCCAGCCCTCGCTGCGCGCCTGGTGCGAGGCGATGCGCAGCGCGTGGCACTTCTTGCCCAGCAGCGCGTTGCCGCCGTAGCCGGAGCCGAAGCTCTTGATGGTCAGTTCTTCCGGGAAGTGCATGATGAAGCGGCGCTCGGGGTCGAGTTCGCCGATCGAATGCAGGCCCTTCACGAACGTGCCCTCGCGCTCGATGCGCGCCAGCGCCGGCGCGCCCATGCGGGTCATGATGCGCATGTTCGCCACCACGTAGGGCGAATCGGTGATCTCCACGCCGCAGCGCGACAGCGGCGAATCGATCGGCCCCATGCAGTACGGGATCACGTACAGCGTGCGCCCGCGCATGCAGCCGGCGAACAGCGCGTCCATCTTCGCGTGCGCCTCGGCCGGCGCCATCCAGTGGTTGTTGGGGCCGGCGTCCTCGCGCTCGGGCGTGCAGACGAAGGTCAGGTGCTCGACCCGCGCCACGTCGCTGGGGCTGGAGCGGTGCAGCCAGCTGTGCGGGTGGGTTTCCGGGTTCAGCGGCAGCAGGGTGCCGTCGGCGAGCATCTGTTTCGTCAGCGCGGCGTTCTCGGCGTCGCTGCCGTCGCACCAGTGGATCCGGTCGGGCCGGGTGAGCGCGGCGACCTCCGCAACCCAGGCATTCAACGCTTCCAGCGAACTGCCCGGAACCTCGTTGCGTTGGAAGACATCGACCGCTGCGTTCATGCGCCACCCTCGAGAAGTGAGACCAAAATGATACCAATGTCCTGTCCCGCTGACGAGGAGAACGCGGGACCGACCGCTGCCAGGACACGGCATGGCGGGCCGCGCCGCGGGCACGACAGGCTTCAACCCATTGAAAGAAAATGGATTCCGTAGGAGCGGGCCATGCCCGCGATGCTTTAATGCGTGATCCGACCGAAGCATCGCGGGCATGGCCCGCTCCTACGGCATGGACGCTCAGGCCCCGCGCGAGCGCCGGTACGGGTTGAACAACTGCAGCAGCCAGGGCTTCTGCGCCAGCACCAGGCTGACGCCGACGCGGTCTTCCGCCGGCAGGGTGGCGTCGCGGGCCAGCAGCGCGTCGAACTCGCGCGCCACTTCCTCCAGCCGCTGGCGCAGCTGCTTCACGCCGTCGATGCTCAGGCTGCCGCTGAGCAGCAGCAGCGCGTCCTGTTCGCCGTCGAAGGCGTCGGCGAAGTAGTCGGTCAGCAGGGTGTGGCGGAAATAGCGCTCCATCGGCCCGTCCGCGCGCCAGCGGAAGTTGCGCGCGGTCAACGTGCGGCCGCGGTTGCCGGGCATCAGCTCGATGATGCCCAGCCGGTCCAGCTTCACCAGCAATCCCGTCCATTGCGCGGGCGTGAAGCCGAAATGGCCCAGCACGTCCTCCTGCCGCCAGCGGTTGAGGGTGAGGAACAGCGCCAGCAGCAGCGTGGGCTCGTCCGCCAACGCCTGCTCCTGCGCCTCGCTCAGCTGCGCCATCGCCTTGCGCCCGCGCGAGGCCTCGGCGCTGAGTTCGGCCAGGCCGACGTCCAGCACGTCGCAGATCTGCTCCAGCCGCTGCAGGCTCATCGCGCGGCGGGAGAACATGCGCTTGACCGCCGCTTCGCTCATCCGGATGCGAGCGGCCAGGTCGCGGTAGGTCAGGCCCTGCGCGCGCAGGCAGCGTTTGAGGGCGTCGACCAGGTCCACCGAAACGGCCATCGGTAGCGGATTCCTATACCGGGTGTTGCGCGGGAGCTTACCTCGTCGATGCCGGTTGAACACCGGGGCGGGCCGCGCCCAAGGTGCCGCCACCCAGGAGGACCCGGCCATGACCCGCCCGATCGCCCGTTCGCTCACCCTCGCCCTGGCCGCCGCACTGTCCGGCGGCCTCGCCCTGCCCGCGCAGGCCGCGCCGCAGTCCGACGGCGCCAGCCGGATGTCGCAGGCCAGCCTGGAAGCCTCCATCGAGGTGCCGGTGGCGGTGATCCATGCCCTCGGCCACGGCGCGTCCGCGGTGGTGACCGGCGTGGCGGTGGTCGCCGGCAGCGTGGCGGTGACGGTGTCCGTGGCCGCCGCGGGCGTGGTCGCCGGCGCGTCGTTTGTGGTCTACCTGGGCGCGGAAGCGGTCAAGCGGCTGGGCATCGCCGTGGGCACGGCGATCAGCGTGGCGGCGGTGGCGACGGGCTGGATCCTCAGCGCGGCCGGCGAAGCGCTGTGCTTCATCGCCAACGACGCCGCGCGCCCGCACATCCACAGCCACCGCTACGGCGGGTGACCGGGCGATGCGTCCGTTCGCGCACCTCGTGCTCTTCGTCTTCGTCCTCGCGCTGCCAGGGACGGCGCGCGCGGGCGATGCCTGCAAACAACGGGACATGCCGCCGCACAAGGTGGCCGAGGCCGCGCGCACCGCGCTGCTGGCGGCACGGCAACTGGACGAAGTGGATGCGCCGGTCGCGCTGGTCGCGCGCGTCGGCACCGACCTGTCGAAGCAGGGCCTGGTCTACAGCCACGCCGGCTTCGCCGTGCGCGACCATGCCCACGGGCGCTGGACGGTGGTGCACCTGCTCAACGAATGCGGCAGCGACCGCTCCGGCCTGTACGCGCAGGGGCTGGTGAACTTCTTCGCCGACGACCTGGTGAACCAGGACCTGCGCATCGTCTGGTTCACGCCCGGCGTCGCCGACCGCCTCGCCGACCGCCTGCGCCAGATGCCGCGCCACAGCCTGCACCACCCGCGCTACAACCTGATCGCGCGCCCCGGCAGCGAGGACTACCAGAACTCCACCGCGTGGATCGTGGAAGTGATGGCCGCCGCGCTGGCCGACCGCGGCATTTACGACCGCCGCGGCGCGTACGCCTTCGCCCGCGGCGACGGCTTCGTGCCGGACCGCGTGCACATCGCGTATTCCAAGCGCGTGCTCGGCGGCCTGTTCTCCGCCAACATCGACTTCACCGACCACTCCGTCGGCACCCGCCTGTCCGGCGACTACCCCGTCGTCACCGTGCGGTCGATCTTCCGCTGGCTGGAACGCCGCGGCCACGTGCGCGAGCAGCGCGAATGGCGCGGCGGCGTGCGGCAGGCGGCGATGGGGCCGGCGTAAGCATTCCAACCCTCACATGCGGATAGCGCGAGCAACCTGGATGATGCGATCGATTGCGATGCTGACCCTTTCCCTCCTGGCCGGCTGCGGATTCGTAAGTTACGAGGATGTCAGTAGCGATCCGGAGTATTCGAGGCATGTAGGAGCCGAGTACAGGACTACGTCGGGCCTGCAGGTTTACCGCATCAGCATGGATCGGAACTACGGTCCGTCCCCTGCCATCCACAAAATAATCCCGCCACCCGGATTCAATGGGCCGGAGGTCATCGCCAGGACGAGCTTTCCTGTGGGTTCAACGGTGCGGGTGTTGGCCGTCGAGCGATGCAAGGATTGCCATCTGGACGCCAACCCGCGCGTTCACGCGACTGTCCACGCCACCTCGGACACGCAGTTTGGCGATCTGGAGGTGCAGGCCGATCTGAATCTGCTGTCTTCGCATATGCAGGCCATCGGAAAGCCCGGTCCCAGCGGCTGACGCCTCATCGAAGACACAGAACTTCGCGGAATTGTCCGAAGCTGGGTGGCCCCGTAGCGCGGAGCCCGGCCTATCTTTGCCAATCCGTGTCCGCGCGCGGCAGACAGAAATCCATCCGACGGCACGTCAGGTCGGGATCAGCGTCGAGATGACGTGTTCGAGGTAGGTCTCGAACTCTTCCGAGGTCATGCGCGGCTGCTGCAACTGCAGCGACAGCTGCAGGAAGCCCACGTAGGCCGCGTAGGTCAGGCGCGCGCGGTGCATCGCGTCGGTGCGCTGCATGCCGGCCTGGCGGAACGAGGCGACCAGGTACTCCAGGCGGCGCTGCGAGACGCGGTCGATCACCGGCTGCACGGACGGGTGGTCCAGCGCCTTCAGCAGTTCGCTGTAGATGATGTGCGGCTTCACCTCGTGGCCGACCAGCTGGAACAGCGCGCGCAGGCGTTCGCGCGGGTCGGGCACCTTCTCCAGGTTGCCGAACACGCTTTCCTGCTCCACCACTTCCCAGCGTTCCAGCGCCGCCTGCAGCAGCGCGTCGCGCGAGGGGAAATGCCAGTAGAAGCTGCCCTTGGTGACGCCCAGCCGGCGGGCCAGCGGTTCCACCGCCACCGCGGACACGCCCTGCTCCGCGATCAGGTCGAGGGCCGCCTGCGCCCAGTCGTCGGCGCTGAGGCGGGCGGTGCGGGCGGGGGGACTCGGGGGGCTTTCCGGACTGGGTGTGCTCATGGTCCGCATTTAACCATACGCCGTGGTGTGTAGCGGTACGTTTGCTGCGCCGCACAACAAAATAAAGGCAAATCAATCAGTTACATATGAAACTCCTGCTGTGAACCGATTGACTACTCTAAAAATGAAAACCCATACTAGTCCGTATGGTTACCCTCGCCCCGACCCCCCTGCCGCCTTCGGACGGCGCCCCTGCCGCCCGGCCCGATCCGGCACTGGCGGGACAGGGTGACGTCGCGCTGGCGGTCCGCCGCTTCCCGTCGCCGGGCGCGCTGCAGGGCCACCCGGCGCTGATCTATGCGCACGGGTTCGGCCAGACGCGCGGGGCCTGGAACCGCACCGGCCTGGCGATGGCGGCACGCGGCTACGCCGGCCTGGCCTACGACGCGCGCGGCCACGGCGAATCCGGCCGCAACGCATCCGACCTTCCCTATACCGGCGACCAGTTCGCCGACGACCTGATCGTGGTGGCCGGCGAACAGCCGGAGCCGCCGGTGCTGGTCGGCGCCTCGATGGGCGGGCTGTTCGGCCTGATCGCCGAGGCGCGCTGGCCCGGCCTGTTCCGCGCGATGGTGCTGGTCGACATCACCCCGCGCTGGGAACACGCCGGCCTGCAACGCATCCTCGCCTTCATGACGGCGTTCCCGGACGGCTTCGATTCGCTCGAACACGCCGCCGACGCCATCGCCGCCTACCAGCCGCAGCGGCGCACGCGCAAATCGGCCGGCGACCTGCGCGAACTGCTGCGCGAGGGCGGCGACGGCCGCTGGCGCTGGCACTGGGACCCGCGCCTGGTCGACGAACTGGCGCGCGACAGCGCGCAGCACCAGGACGCCATCGCCGAGGCAGCGCGCCAGGTGCGCTGTCCGGTCCTGCTGATCAGCGGCGGGCGCAGCGACCTGGTCTCGGAGCAGACCGTGGAAGAGTTCAAGGCGCTGGTGCCGCACGCGCGCCACGCCCACCTGCCGCAGGCCACCCACATGGTGGCCGGCGACGACAACGACGCATTTACCGCCACCGTGCTGGAATACCTGGCGAGCCTGTCGGCCGCGCCGGGCAGTGCCGAGTCCGATGTAACCGAATCCGTGTCCGGAGCAACGCCATGAGCATCGCCATCCCCTTCCTCGCCTTCCTGCTGGCGGGCGCGTTCGCCGCCTACCACCGGCTCCGGCTCGCGTACTGGGCCGCCATCACCGCCAGCCTGCTGGTGGCCTGCTGGCTGCTCGGCGCCAACCCCGTCGCCACCCTCGTCGCGGCGCTGGTCGTCGTGGCGATCGCGGTGCCGCTGCTGGTCCCGGCGATCCGCAAGCCGCTGCTCACCGCGCCGGCGCTGGGTTTCCTGCGCCGCGCGCTGCCGCCGCTGTCGCAGACCGAGCGCATCGCGCTGGAAACCGGCTCGGTCGGCTTCGAGGGCGACCTGTTCACCGGCGACCCGGACTGGAACAAGCTGCTGGCCTATCCGAAGCCGCAGCTCACCGCCGAGGAGCAGGCCTTCCTCGACGGCCCGGTGGAAGAACTGTGCCGGATGATCAACGACTGGGAGATCACCCACGTCCACGCCGACCTGCCGCCGGAGCTGTGGGACTTCATCAAGAAGCACAGGTTCTTCGGCATGATCATCCCGAAGCAGTACGGCGGCCTGGGCTTCTCCGCGCTGGCGCACCACAAGGTGATCCAGAAGATCGCTTCGGTCAGCAGCGTGGTCAGCTCCACCGTCGGCGTGCCCAACTCGCTGGGCCCGGGCGAACTGCTCAACCACTACGGCACGCAGGAGCAGAAGGACTACTACCTGCCGCGCCTGGCGATCGGCCAGGAAGTCCCCTGCTTCGGCCTGACCGGCCCGTTCGCCGGCTCCGACGCCACCTCGATCCCGGACTACGGCATCGTCTGCAAGGGCGAGTGGAACGGCGCCAACGTGCTGGGCCTGCGCCTGACCTTCGACAAGCGCTACATCACGCTGGCACCGGTGGCGACGATCATCGGCCTGGCCTTCCGCATGTACGACCCGGACGGCCTGATCGGCGACACGCGCGACATCGGCATCACCCTGGCGCTGCTGCCGCGCGACACCGCCGGGGTGGACGTCGGCCGCCGCCACTTCCCGCTCAACTCGCCGTTCCAGAACGGCCCGATCCACGGCAAGGACGTGTTCATCCCGCTGAGCCAGCTGATCGGCGGCGTGGAGATGGCCGGCAAGGGCTGGAACATGCTCAACGAGTGCCTGGCCGTGGGCCGCTCGATCACCCTGCCCTCCACCGCCAGCGGCGGCGCCAAGTTCGGCGCGCGCGTCACCGGCAGCTACGCGCGCATCCGCAAGCAGTTCGGCCTGTCGGTCGGCCGCTTCGAGGGCGTGGAGGAAGCGCTGGCCCGCATCGGCGGCAAGGCCTACGCGATCAGCGCGCTGTCGCAGGCCACCGCCGCCGCCGTCGACCGCGGCGACGTGCCGTCGGTGCCGTCGGCGATCGCCAAGTACCACTGCACCAGCATGGCCCGCGACGTCGCCAAGGACGTGATGGACATCGTCGGCGGCAAGGGCATCATCCTCGGCCCGCGCAACTTCGCCGGCCGCGCCTGGCAGGCCTCGCCGATCGCGATCACGGTGGAAGGCGCGAACATCATGACCCGCAGCCTGCTGATCTTCGGCCAGGGCTCGATCCTGTGCCACCCGTACATCATGAAGGAGATGCGCGCAGCGCAGGATCCGGATACGAAAGCCGGCGTCGACGCGCTGGACGCCGCGCTGTACTCGCACATCGGCGGCGCGATCTCCAACGCGGTGCGCTCGTTCTGGTTCGGCGTCACCGGCGCGAAGATCGGCGCCGCGCCGGGCGACGCGTACACGAAGAAGTTCTTCCGCAAGCTCGACCGCTACGCCGCCAACCTGGCGCTGCTGACCGACATCTCGCTGGGCGCGCTGGGCGGCAAGCTGAAGTTCAAGGAATCGCTGTCCGGCCGCCTGGGCGACGTGCTCAGCCACCTGTACATGATGGGCGCGGTGCTGAAGCGCCACCACGACGAGGGCACGCCGGAAGCCGACAAGCCGCTGCTGGCCTGGGCCTTCCACAACAGCGCCTACGAGATCGAGCTGGCGCTGTCGCAGGCGCTGCGCAACTTCCCGATCAAGCCGCTGGGCTGGCTGCTGTGGCCGGTGGTGTTCCCGTTCGGCCGCCGCGCCGTGGCCCCGGGCGACCGCCTGAGCCACCGCGTCGCCATGCTGCTGATGGCGCCGAACGAAGCGCGCGACCGCCTGGGCCAGGGCGTGTTCCTGACCCCGTGCGAGAACAACCCGGGCGGCCGCATCGACAGCTACCTGGCCACCGCGGTGGCCGCCGAGCCGGTCGAGCGCAAGTTCCTGAAGGCGCTGAAGACCAAGGACATCGAGGCGCTGGACTACGCCGCGCAGCTGGACGAGGGCGTGCGCGAGGGTTGGATCACCGCCGACGAGCGCAAGCTGCTGGAAGAGTTGCGCGCGATCACCCTGGACACCATCACCGTGGACGACTTCGACACCCACGAACTGCGCGCGGCCAGCTTCTACGACCTGCCGCAGCACAAGCGCCATCCGCGCGAAGCGGCCTGACGCCCGACCCCGGCAGACACGACGACGGCGGGCATGTCCCGCCGTCGCCGCGAGAGGAGCCCCGATGAGCGCCGATGTCCTAAAGATCTACCGCCGCCTGGAGCGCAAGCCGCTCGGTCGCTGGCTGTTCTCGCGCCTGATCTGCTTCAAGGCGCCCTACTTCGGCAGCATCGGCCCGCGCATGACGCGGCTGGAGCCGGGACGCGGCGAAGCGACCATCGCGCACCGCCGTTCGGTCACCAACCACTTGGGCACGGTGCACGCCATCGCGCTGTGCAACCTGGCCGAGTTCGTCGGCGGGCTGACCACCGACGTCAGCATCCCCCGCTCCATGCGCTGGATCCCCAAGGGCATGACGGTGGAATACCTGAAGAAGGCCGTGGGCACGATGCACGCGGTCGCCACGCCGGCCTTCGCGCCGCGCGAGTCCGTCGAGGGCTACGACCTGCCGATGGACGTGGTGGTCACCGACCCGCAGGGCGACGCCGTGTTCCGCGCCCGCATCGGCATGTGGGTGTCGCCGAAGCCCGCGCGCCGCACGGACTGACGCCATGGATGCCACGGAACTCGTGGTCCGCGCCGCCGGCCTGCACAGCCTGGGGTTCGCCGCCTTCCACCTGGCGTTCTGGAAACTGTTCGACTGGAAGCGCGACCTCGCGCGCACCTCGGTCGCCAACCGCGCCATCATGCAGATCCTCAACCTGAGGCTGATCTACCTGTTCCTGGGCATGGGCGCGGCCTGCTTCGCCTTCACCGATGCGCTGCTGCATACGCCGCTGGGCAGGGCGGTGCTGGGCTTCATGTCGTTGTTCTGGGTCGGGCGCACGATCGAGCAGATGGTCTTCCTGCGCGTCCGCCACTGGGGCGTGCATGCCCTGACCGCATTGTTCATCCTGGGCGCCGCGTTGTCCGCGTGGCCGCTGCTGGCCTCGTAGGAGCGCCCTTTATGCCCCGCATGGGATACGTGGGCGCGATGCTTCGCGTGCGCGAAGAGCATGAAGCATCGCGCCCATGGGGCGCTCCTACGACAGCCAGATTGCCGCCAGCGCGGCGATGGCCGGCAGGCCCTGCACGTAGAAGATGCGCCGGCTGACGCTCCAGGCGCCGTACAGCGCCGCGACGACCACGCACAGCAGGAAGAACGCCACCACGTGCCATTGCGCCGTGCACAGGCCCCACAGCAGGCCGGCGGCGAGGAAGCCGTTGTAGAGCCCCTGGTTGGCCGCCAGCACGCGCGTGGCCTCGGCCTTCTCCGGCGTGTTGCGGAAGGTCTTCAGGCCCAGGGGCCGGGTCCACAGGAACATCTCCAGCACCAGGAAATAGCCGTGCAGCGCCGCGACCGCGGCCGTCAGGATGTATGCGAGCAGAAGCATGGTCGTCCTCCCTGTTCCGTCAATGCCGCGACGCGGTCGCCTCGCCCACCGTTTCCACCCGCTTCCACAGGCGCCAGCCGATGCCGGCGGCGGCGAACGCGGCCAGCGCGCTCAATCCCGCGAAGCCCCCGATGGTCATGCCCATCGCCTTCAGGCCGTTCATGCCGGTGGCGATGACCAGGTCGCCGAAACGCCATACCGCGGTATCGACCGCGTCCTGGCCCTTGTAGCGCACGTTGCGCGGCACGCGGGTGTACAGGCTGTGGCGCGCCGGTTCGGCCATGCCGTAGGCCAGGCCGCGGCTGACGATCAATGCCAGCACGGTCGGCGCCACCGGCCCCAGCAGCAGCGGCAGGGTGAACAGCGGCGCGTGCGGGTCCGGCGAGAACACCACCAGCAGCAGCACGGCGATGCTGACCAGCGCCCACAGCATGATCACCAGGCCCGGCCCCTTGCGCGGCAGCAGCCAGCGGGTCAGCGCGATCTGCACGACCACCGTCAGCAGGTTCGCGACCAGGTCCACGTCGGCATGGAAGCGCGTGCGCGCCGCCGCGTCGGCGAAGGTCGCGCCCGAGTAGTCGATCATCAGCGCGTAGTTGACCGTGCCGATGCCGTCGGCCAGCAGCAGCAGCACCGCCATGCCGCGGATGAACGGGTCGGTGAATATCTGCTTCAGGCCGTCCCACATGCCGCCGCCGACCGCGTCCTCGTGGCCGGCCTCGTGCCGGCGCGCGCCGTGCACGCGCGCCCAGCGGCCGAGCAGCACCACGCACACCGTGGCGATGCCGAGCAGGCTGGCCGACACCAGCAGCAACGGGGCCACGCCGATCACGTTGACCAGCGAGCGGGTCAGCGCCGGCCCGGCGAGCGCGCCCAGGGTGCCGGCGACGGCGATGATCGGGAACAGCCGCTTCGACTGCTCCAGGCTCCAGATGTCGGACATGAAGATCCAGAACACCGACACCACGATCAGGTTGAACACGCTGACCCAGACGAAGAACACCATGCCCAGCGCGCGCGGGCTGAGCAGGCCCACGCTGGTGAACGCCGGGATGAAGGCCAGCAGGCAGGCGATGAAGAACAGGTAGACCATCGGCACCAGCACCCGGCGCGGCCAGCGCGACGCCAGCGCGGCGAACACCGGCGTCAGCACCAGCGTGGCGACGAAGGTCGCGGCGTAGAACCAGGGCAACTGGGTCGAGCCGACCGCGGCCGACAGCTGTTCCCGCACCGGGCGGATCATGTAGTAGGCGGCCAGCACGCAGAAGAAATAGACGAAGGAGATGGCGACCGCGCGCCATTCGCCCGTGTGGATGCGCCCCTGGTTGTGCGGCATGGTCCGTTTCCGGCCTCGATTGCGCGCAAGGTATCCGATGCACTGCAACATCGCCAGCCTTTCCGGCGCGCCCGACCGCCGGGAATCCGCGCCGGCGCCTTCCCATGGGCGGCACTGTCTCGGCCCGAGCATTTGCTCTATCCCCCGCCGCTAGGTTCGGCCGGTCTTCGCCATTGGGTTGCATGTGTACGACTACATCATCGTGGGCGCCGGCTCGGCCGGCTGCGTCCTGGCCCACCGCCTGAGCGAAGACCCCGCCTGCCGCGTGCTGCTGCTCGAAGCCGGCCCGCGCGACTGGCATCCCTTCATCCACATGCCCGCGGGCCTGGCCAAGCTGGTCGGGCAGAAGGGCGTGAACTGGAACTACGACACCGCGCCGGAACCGCAGCTCGACGGGCGCCGCCTGTGGTGGCCGCGCGGCAGGGTGCTGGGCGGCTCCAGTTCGATCAACGCGATGTGCTACATCCGCGGCGTGCCGCAGGACTACGACGACTGGGCCGCCGCCGGCGCCGAGGGCTGGGACTGGGCCGGCGCGCTGCCGTACTTCCGCCGCTCCGAATGCAACACCCGCGGCGCCGACGCGCTGCACGGCGACGCCGGGCCGCTGCACGTGTCCGACCTGCGCTACACCAACCCGCTGTCGTCGGCCTTCGTCGAGGCCGGCGTGCAGGCCGGCTTCGCCCGCAACACCGACTTCAACGGCCCGGTGCAGGCCGGCTTCGGCCTGTACCAGGTCACCCAGAAGGACGGCGCGCGCTGTTCGTCGGCGGTGGCCTACCTGGACCCGGCGCGCGGCCGCGGGAACCTGGACATCGTCACCGGCGCGCTGGTCCGCCGGGTCGTGCTGGAGAAGGGCCGCGCGGTCGGCGTGGCCTACGCACGCGGCGGCCACGAGGTGCTAGTGCGCTGCGACCGCGAAGTGCTGCTGAGCGGCGGCGCGATCAACTCGCCGCAGCTGCTGATGCTGTCGGGGATCGGCCCGGCCGGGCACCTGCGCGACCTCGGCATCGACGTGCGCCACGCGCTGCCCGGCGTCGGCCGCAACCTGCAGGACCACCTGGACATCTGCACCCTGCAGCACTGCACGCAACGGATCACCTACGACCGCACCAGCGAACTTCGGACCGCGTTCGACTACTACCTGCGCGGCCACCGCGGGCCCGGCAGCAGCAACATCGCCGAGGCGGGCGCGTTCGTGCGCTCGCCGCTGGCGCCGGACGACCGCCCCGACATCCAGATGCACTTCGTCCCCGCGATGCTGGACGACCACGGCCGCAACCGCCTGCCCGGCGACGGCTACACCGCCCACGCCTGCTTCCTGCGCCCGCGCAGCCGCGGCCGGATCCTGCTGGCCAGCGCCGATCCGCGCGCCGACGCCCGCATCGAGGCGAACTACCTGAGCGACCCGGAAGGCTTCGACCTGAAGATGATGCTCGAATGCGCCAGGCTGTCGCGCGAGCTGTTCGCCCAGCCCGCCTTCGACGCCTACCGCGGCGCGCCGATCCATCCCGCGCGCAACGACCTGTCGGACGCCGAACTGGTGGCGTTCATCCGCGCCAAGGCCGAGACCGTCTACCACCCCGTCGGCACCTGCCGCATGGGCGGCGACGAGGACGCGGTGGTCGATCCGCAGCTGCGCGTGCGCGGCGTGGCGGGCCTGCGGGTGATCGACGCCTCGGTGATGCCAAACCTCATCGGCGGCAACACCAACGCGCCGACGATCATGATCGCCGAGCGCGCGTCGGACCTGATCCGCGGGCGCGCGCCGGCGCCCGCCTGATCACTCGTCCGGTGCCAGCGCGCCGCCGGGCGCGATCGTCCGCGACGCCGCGATCAATCCGCCCAGGTATTCGGCGTAGTCCTTGAGCGCGTCGTCCTTCGCCGCGTCCTCCAGCTGCGCCGAAAGCGCCTCCAGCCCGCGGTCGGCGCCTGCCGCGTCGCCCCGCTCGCGCGCATAGTTGGCGGTGACGAACAGGTATTGCAGGCGCAGGTCGGGCGGCAGCGCGTCGTCCTGCAGCCGCGACGCCATCAGCGCGCCGGCCTGCTCCCGCAAGGCATCGGCCTTCGCCTGCCGGCCATCGGACTGGTACTGGTAGGCGAGCGCGCGCAGGATCCGCGCCCGCACGTCGGGCGCGAGCTGCCGGAGCGCGTAGATCGCCTCCAGCCGGTCCAGCTTCGCGGCCACGGTCGCCTTCTCCGGCAGCCGCGGCGCATCGCGCAGGAACGCGGCGATGGCCGCCTTCTCGCCCGCCTCCAGCTGGATGTCGCCGATGAACGCGGCGAAGCCCGAGTCCGCGCAGAACCAGATGCCCATGGGGTCGGTCAACGGCCAGAACACCTGGTCGTACTTCTCCGGCCACTGGTAGATGTAGCCGCCGAAACTGGCCGGGCTGCTCACGCGGCACGGCTTGCCGGAGACCGGATCCCGGATGGTGTCGGTGCCCCAGGTCGTGGCCTGCGCCGGCAGCGCGGCCATCACCAACGCCAACACCAACGCCCATCGCATCGCCTTCATCGCCTGCCTCCTTTCCGGTCCGCATAGCCGTTTCCGGGAACGGGGCCCGGTGCCGCCGCTCCCTCCAGCATCGCCGGCAACGGGCAGTGCAGCGCGCCGCAGATCGTGCGCAGCAGTTCCACTTCCGCCACCCGCACCTGGCCGTCGTGGCTGATGGCGGCGGTCAGCGCTTCCACCATCAGTTCCTTGGCCAGCGGATCGAGCGCGTCCAGCGGCTCCCAGACCTCGTCCAGCGCCTGCACGCCCTGCGGCGGCGGCGCATAGGGCAGGTGGTCGCGCGGCAGCACGCGCTGCAGGCCCGCCAGGTACGCGTGCTGCGCCTGCATCGGCGCATCGTGGCCGGCCTGCGCGACCACGGCCAGCAGCGTCGCGAACGGCTGGCGCACGTCGCCGGGCTTTCGCCGCCCGAACGGCTTGCCGCGGCCGGGCGCCAGCGCCTCGCGCACCTGCACCTGCAGCAGGCGCGCCAGGCAGTATTCGAACAGCGAGACCTGGCCGTCGGCGTGCACCGCCGCGTCGACGGTATCGATGAACGCGTCCAGTTCCGGCCGCGGGAAGCGCCGCAGCGCCGGGAAGGCGAGCGCGGCCAGCGGCAGGCGGTGGGCCGGATGCAGGCCGCGCAGGTGCGCCTCGCGCAGCCGCACCGCCTGCTCGGCCCTGGCTTCGCCCAGCCGCGCGGCGATCTCGAAGCGCTGCCGCTCGGCCACCGGCGCGGCGTCGTCGAGCACCAGCGCCAGCAGCAGCGGCATCACCTGGTCGCGCTGGCGCACCAGGTGCTGCAGCGCTTCCGGCAGCGTCGCGGCGATGACGTGCGCGCGGCCGTAGTCGTCCGGCATCGGCGTGGCCACCTGCGAGGCCACCATCGGCGGCGTCAGCGGCACGCGGGCCGAGACCGGCGGCAACGGCGGCAGCCCGTCGGCCGCCAGCCCCAGCGCGCGGTCTTCCCGCAGGCCGTCCGGCGGCGCGGCCGCCCACCGCCGCGCCAGGTCGTCCAGCTGCTGCTGGCCGAACAGCGGGTCCAGCGTGCGGATGCGCTGCAGCAGCGGCGGGTGGGTGGCGAACAGGCGCGAATACGCGCGGCCCTCGCCGAACAGCATGTGGCTCACTTCCTCCGCCCTGCCCTTGTCCTCCAGCGCGGAGCCCGCGTGCAGGCCGGCGATCTTCTTCAGCGCGCCGGCCAGGCCCTGCGTCTGCCGGGTGAACTGCACCGCCGACGCATCGGCCAGCAGTTCCCGCTGGCGGCTGACGCCGGCCTTGATCATGCGCCCGAAGAACAGCCCCACGCCGCCGGCCACCATCGCCGCCAGCGCGACCAGCAGCACCGCCGCGCCGTCCCGGCCGCGCCCGCCGCGGCCGTACACCAGCACGCGCTGGCCGACGATGCCCAGCATCATGATGCCGAACAGCACGCCCATCAGCCGCACGTTCAGGCGCATGTCGCCGTTGAGGATGTGGCTGAACTCGTGCGCGACCACGCCCTGCAGCTCGTCCCGGTTCAGCCGGTCCAGCGCGCCGCGGGTGACCGCCACCGCGGCGTCGGCGGGCGCGTAGCCGGCGGCGAAGGCGTTGATGCCGGCCTCGTCCTCCAGCACGTAGATGCGCGGCACGGGCACGCCGGAGGCGATGGCGATCTCCTCCACCACGTTGCGCAACCGCCGCAGCGACAGGTCGGCGGTGTCCTGCGGGACCTCGGTGCCGCCCATCTGCGCTGCCACCGCCGCGCCGCCCTCGCGCAGCGCCGCCAGCCGGTACAGCGAGCCCAGCCCGATCACCGCCAGCGTGCCCAGCGTCGCCAGCGCCAGCGGCACCGCCAGCGAACCGGCGCCGCCGTCCTCCGACAGCGCGCGCGCGCCGAACAGCAGCACGACCGCCAGGTCGACGACGGCGACGATGCCGGCCACCGCGAGGGCGAACAGCGCCACCATCCGGAAGGAACCGCGCCGCGCGGCGGCCTGGTATTCGAAGAAGTTCATGGGAGCCGTGACGGGTGATTCGCGATGGATGAACGGGGGCTGGCGGGAGCGGAGCAGGGGCGCTGTCGCGAATCGCCCATCGCCCGCCAGGAATCCCCGCCCCTCAGAACTGCACCTTCGGCGCCTCGCGCACCTGCGCGGCCCTGTCGGCGGGGATGTCCAGCAGCGCGGCCGGGGCGAAGGCGAATGCGCCCGCGACCACGCTGGAGGGGAACGTCTCGCGCCTGTTGTTGTAGGCCATCACCGCGTCGTTGTACGCCTGCCGCGCGAACGCCACCTTGTTCTCGGTGGAGGTCAGCTCCTCGGTCAGCTGCATCATGTTCTGGTTGGCCTTCAGGTCCGGGTAGGCCTCAGCGATGGCCAGCAACCGCCCCAATCCCGCATTCAGCTGACCCTGTGCGGCAGCCAGCTGCGCCATCGCCTGCGGATCGCCCGGGTTGGCCTTGGCCGCCGCCAGGCCCGATTGCGCGGCCGAACGCGCCGCCACCACGGCCTCCAGCGTCTCGCGCTCGTGGCTCATGTAGCCCTTCGCGGTCTCCACCAGGTTGGGGATCAGGTCGAAACGGCGCAGAAGTTGCACGTCGATCTGGGCGAAGGCATTCCTGAACGCGTTGCGTGCGGTCACCAGCCCGTTGTAGATGCCCACGCCCCACAGAATTGCGACGACCGCCACACCCACAATCAGCAACAGGATGAACAACATGGACATGGAACTTCTCCCTGTTTGTGCAATCGAAAAAAGCGGCGTTATGATCCCCTTGGTCCAGAGCTTACGCAGGCGGCACGCACGATGAAAGACAAGACAAGCCGGCGGCCGCTGCGCTCCTTCCGGATCGGTCTGGTCGGGCTGCTGCTGCCCCTGACGCTGTCGTCCACGGCGCAGACGCCGCCGCGCTGGACCACGGCCCAGCGGACCGCCGACGTGGCGCCGGCCGCGGGCGCGGCGCCCGCCTACGTGTCGCCGACCCAGCCGCGCCCGTACCTGGCCTCGCTGCCGCAGCAGAACGTCCAGCCGCTCGCCGCCGGCTTCGACGTGCGCGCCTTCGAGACCATGGCCGACCACCTCACCGTCGGCCAGCGCGTGCCCGGCCTGGCGATGGCCATCGTCCACAACGGGCGCGTGCTGAGCGCGCGCGGCTACGGCGTCACCGACGTGGTCAACCCGCAGCCGGTGGACGCGCACACGGTGTTCCGCCTGGCTTCGCTGTCCAAGGCCTTCGCCAGCACGCTGACCGGCCTGATGGTGCAGGACGGTTCGCTGCGCTGGGACAGCAAGGTGTCCCAGTTCGTGCCCGGGTTCCAGCTGAGCGATCCCGGCGCGACCTCGCACGTGACGGTCGCCGACGTGCTGAGCCACAGCGTCGGCCTGCAGGCGCACAACGCCTTCGACCGCGACATCGAGGCCAACGCCGAGTACTACGACGTCGCCCGCAAGCTGGCCTACGCGCCGCTGAAGTGCGCGCCCGGCGAATGCTACGCGTACCAGAACGTCGCCTTCAGCCTGATCGGCGACGTGGTGTTCGCCGCCTCGGGCACCTTCTACGACCAGGCGGTGGACCGCCGCATCTTCAAGCCGCTGGGCATGAACGACGCCAGCGTCGGCCTGGCCGGGATCCAGGGCAGCACGCGCTGGGCGCGCCCGCACGTGCGCAGCCGCAACGGCTGGGTGTCGCTGACGCCCAAGCCGACCTACTACCGGCTGCCGCCGGCGGCCGGCGTCAACGCCAGCGCCAGCGACCTGGCGCAGTGGCTGCTGGCGCAGACGGGCCATCGCCCCGACGTGCTGCCCGCGCCGCTGCTGGCCACGCTGCACGCGCCGGTGGTGACCACGCCCGGCGAGATGCGCGGCGGCTGGCGCCGCGAGCGCATCCATTCGGCCAGCTACGCGCTCGGCTGGCGCGTGTTCGACTACGCCGGCCATCCGGTGGTCTTCCACGCCGGCGCGGTGCAGGGCTACCGCGGCCTGGTCGCGCTCGTCCCCGGCCAGGACCTGGGCGTGGCGATGGTGTGGAACAGCGACAGTTCGGTCCCGTCGGGCCTGCTGCCGACGATCCTCGACCGCGCGCTCGGCCTGCCGGGCCAGCCGTGGGTCGATACGCCGGCCGACTACGACCTGCTGCTGGCCGATTCGCCGGACGCCGCGCCCAACGGCCAGAAGGACAGCGGCACGTCGTCCCAGCGCAGCACCGCCTCGCCGCGTTGACCGCGCCTGCGCGCGGCACCGCCGCGCGCGCGTTCCTCAGGCCGGCGCGCCTTCCAGCAGCGCCTTGAACCTGGCCAGTCCCTTCTCGTAGTCCGCGCCGATCATCCGGTCGAACAGCAGGCCCAGCCAGCGCTTGAACGGATTCAGGCCGTGCGCGCTGTCGAACGCCCAGGTCAGCCGCGTCCCGTCGCCTTCCGGCACCAGCAGGTAGGTCGCCTGCGCCTGGCTGCCGTCGAAGTCGAGCGCCACCGCGATCCGCCGGTGCGGCTCGCTGGCGGTGATCTCCTGGCTGCCGCTGCCGACAGACCGGTTGCCGACCCAGCGCATGCGCGCGCCGACGCCGCTGGCCGGCCCCTCGAACGTGTACTGCGCCTGCGGGTCGTACTCCGCCCACGGCGACCAGGCGTTGAAGCGCTCGAACGAGTCCAGCGCGGCGAACACCTGCGCCGGGCTGCGCGCGATGACGATGCTGCGCTCGACGTGGGTCGCCGACGGCAGCAGCAGCCCGCCCACGCCCAGCACCAGCCCGATGGCGGCGATGGCCGCCAGCACCCACTTGAAGAACCTCATGCGCACCTCCCCGGCGTTTCCGAAGGCGACAGCCTAGCCGTTCGCCCATAAAAAAACTCTCCCCCCGCTGGGCACAGGGAGAGAGTCCATGGTGTTACGGCTAATCGGGGTTGGCTTAGATCAGCGGAGCCGGGGTGGCCGGCAGCGCGACCGGGGCCGCTTTCTTCTTGGACTTCTTGGCAGGCTTCTTGGCGGCCTTCTTCGCAGCCTTCTTGGCCGGCTTCTTGGCGGCCTTCTTGGCAGCCTTCTTCGTGGTCTTCTTGGCAGGCTTCTTGGCTACTTTCTTGGCAGCCTTCTTGGTGGCCTTCTTCGCGGTCTTCTTGGCGGCCTTCTTCGCCGGCTTCTTGGCTACCTTCTTCGCAGCCTTCTTGGCGACCTTCTTCACCGCCTTCTTGGCCTTGGCGACCTTCTTGGCGACCTTCTTGGCAGCCTTCTTCACTGCCTTCTTCACGGTCTTCTTCGCAGCCGCCTTCTTGGTGGCCTTCTTGGCAGCCTTCTTGGCGGCCGGTTTCTTCTTCGCAGCTTTCTTCGTTGCCATGTGATGGCTCCTCGTCAATGAACTATGGATTTTTACGTCTGGTTACAGCACATCTGCCCGCAGGCAGGCCCAGCTGCAAGAAACGCCGCGGGAGTCGGACCCGTCGGCAGCCGCCGCCGCGACACGCGCGGCGATGCGGATTCCCCAGGGGGCCGGGCGTGCGAAACCCGGCTCCCTACAAATACGAAAACACCCGCGTCGGCGGGCGACGCGGGTGCGATGGAGAAGGGGCGTTGCGTTTTTCCGGGGGAAGCGAGGCCGGCGTCCACCGCGTTCGGGGTGCGGACGATGGGCTGTGTTGTTCCTCGCGCTGTCGTGTTGATTCGACTCACTCGCTTCCGCAGCATGCTCTGCTTGGGGCGAAACCTAATCACGGTTTTTCAAGGTGTCAACACCTTCGCGCAACTTTTTTTTGGCGGTCGCGGCGGCGGCACGGCACCGGCATGCGCGGACGATGGCGGCGGCACGCCGTCGCCGGCGACGCCGACTCCGCCCGCCGGACAACCGCATGAAAAAAAACATCGGGAAAACGCGTCTTTTTTTTGCGGGCGTCGCGCGCGGCGCGTTTACGGGCACGGTCGCCGCACGCCTGCGGAGTGCACCGGCGGCAGCCTTGGCGGCTTGAACGCAGGCTAAAAAAAACTTTCCGCGAGGGCGTCCGATTTCGCGTCGCACAAGCCCGATTGCGCCGATTTGCGCAAAAAAATTTCCGCCTTCCGGCGACCGCGTCGCCGTGCGCGACGCCGTCGAGCGATGCGGAAGGCGCCGCGCCGCGCGCGACGCATGCCGTCCGAACGCCCTCACGTCACCCGACGCGCCGGCTCGCCCGCGTCGCCGTTCGCCGTTCGCCGTTCGTCGGTCGCGACCGTCGCCGACGCCGACGTCCATCCGCATCGCGACCGGTCGGATCGACCGCCGCGGCGTCCGGCGCGCGCGCCGGGCGGAAGGCGGAACGTCCGTCCGGACATGCGCGCCGGAAACGAAGCGGGGAGCCGGCGGCGGAGGCATCGCGCGCCTCCGTCGCCGGCTCCCCGCCGGGGGGACAACCTGTCCGGCTGCCTCAGTGGTCTTCGTCTTCGATCAGTTCGGCGTAGTCGTCGGGCGACAGCAGCTCGTTGAGCTGGTCCGGCTCTTCGGCCTCGATCACGAAGATCCAGCCTTCGCCATAGGCGTCCTCGTTGATCGTCTCGGGCTTGTCGGACAGCGCCGCGTTGACCTCGACGACCTTGCCGGTGACCGGGCTGTAGACGTCGGAGGCGGCCTTGACCGACTCCACCACCGCGCTGGCGTTGCCGGCCTCGATGCGGTCGCCGACGTTGGGCAGCTCGACGTAGACCAGGTCGCCGAGCAGGCCCTGCGCATGGTCGGAGATGCCGACGGTGACGCGGCCGCCGCCTTCCAGGCGGGCCCATTCGTGGGACTTGAGGAACTTCAGATCGCCAGGAATCTCACTCATGGGACTACTCCGGTTTGGAACGTGGGTGGGTGACGGGACAATAGTTTAGCGGAGTGAGCGGCGGGTGAAGGAAGGCCTCGCGCCGCCGACGTAACCGCGGCTTCAGGCCAGGACGCCCGGCTGGGCCTGGCCGTCGCGCACGAACGGGAACTTCACCACGCGCACCGGCACCTCGCGGCCGCGGATGTCCACGCGCACGCCGCCGGCCTCGCCCAGCGGGATGTCGCCGGCGGGCACGCGCGCGAACGCGATCGCCTTGCCGAGCGTGGGCGAGAAGGTGCCGGACAGGATCTCGCCGTCGCCGTGCGCGGTGAGCACCTTCTGCCCGTGGCGCAGCACGCCCTTCTCGTCCATCACCAGGCCGATCATCTGGCGCGGCGCGCCGGCGGCCTTCTGCGCCTCCAGCGTCGCGCGGCCGATGAAGTCGCGCCCTTCGTCCAGCGCGACCGTCCAGGCGAGCGCGGCCTCGTAGGGCGAGACGGTCTCGTCCATGTCCTGGCCGTAGAGATTCATGCCGGCCTCCAGCCGCAGCGTGTCGCGCGCGCCCAGCCCGGCCGGCTTGACGCCGGCGTCGAGCAGGGCATTCCAGAACGCCACCGCCTCGCCCTGCGGCAGCACGATCTCGTAGCCGTCCTCGCCGGTGTAGCCGGTGCGGGCGACGAACAGCGGCACGCCGGCCGCGCTCTGCGCCTCGATGGCGGCGAAGCGCGCCAGCTTGCCGGCGGCGGCGCGGTCGGCCTCGCGCAGCAGGCCGTGCACGCGCTCGCGCGCGGCCGGTCCCTGCACGGCGATCATGGCGAAGTCGGGGCGCTCGGCGACCTCGACGCCGAAGGCGGCCGCCTGCCTGGCGATCCACGCCAGGTCCTTGTCGCGGGTGGCGGCGTTGACCACCAGGCGGAAGAAGCCGTCGCCCATGAAGTAGACGATCAGGTCGTCGATCACCCCGCCCGCCTCGTCGAGCATCGCGGTGTACAGCGCCTTGCCCGGCTTCTGCAGCTTGTCCACCGAGTTGGCGACCAGGCGGCGCAGGAAGTCGCGCACGCGCCCGCCGTGCAGGTCGACCACGGTCATGTGGCTGACGTCGAACATGCCGGCGTCGCGGCGCACCTGGTGGTGCTCCTCGATCTGCGAACCGTAGTGGATCGGCATGTCCCAGCCGCCGAAGTCGACCATCTTGGCGCCGAGCGCGCGATGGGTGTCGTTGAGGATGGTCTTCTGGGTCATGGCGGCTTCCGGGACGGGCAAAGAAGCGCATTATCCCAGAACGCACCAGCGCGGTGCGCCGGCCCCTGCCGGCGCCGGGCGCCGACAGCCCTAGAGGCCGTAGTAGGCTTCGTTGATGCAGTCCACCGCGCGCGCGTCGAGCACGTCGAAGCGCGCGTCCGGCAGGCGCAGGCGCCCGGCCCACGCGACGTCCTTCAACCATTCCGTCGCGGTGTCGTGCTGGCGCACGATCGCGGCCACGCGCGGGTCGTCCTTGCCTTCCACCCGGCAGGTGCCGAACTGCAGGTAGTAGTCCTGCCTGCCCGCCGGATACGGCACGGCGTCGGTGATCTCCCAGCGCGCGCGCGGGCCGTCGCGCCCGGCCAGCCGGCCGGCAACGACGTAGCGCGGCACGGACAGGCCGGACGCATCCGGCGGCGAGGCCAGCACGCCCACCGAGTAGTCGCAGACGCGCGCGCGGTCGGTCGACGCCGACACGCAGCTGCCGCCGAGTTCCTCCAGCCCATCCGGATACGGCGGCATCACCTTGCCGACCAGGTCCGCCGCGGCCGTCGGTGTCGACGCCAGCAGGAAAGCCCCCCACGCCAGCGCCGCCATCGCCATGCTCAGGCCTCCTGGACCCTCAGCGTCATCCCGTCCACGGCCACGACCCGCACGCGGGTGCCGACCGGCAGGTCGGGGCCTTCCACCACCCAGAACGCGTCGTCGATCTTCACCCGGCCGCGGCCGCCCACGATGGCCTGGTCGAGCGCGGCCGTCGCGCCGACCAGCTGCAGCGCGCGGCGGTTGAGGAGCGGCTTGTCGCTCTGCCGCGCCCGGCCGCGGAACCAGGTGCGGTAGACCTGGATGGAGACGAAGCTGAGCACCACGAAGGCGGCGACCTGCGCCAGCACCGGGATGCCGTCGACCAGCAGCACGCCCAGGAACACCACCGCGGCGGCGAAGCCCATCCACAGCATGAAGGCGCCCGGCGCCAGCGTCTCGGCGGCGAACAGCAGCAGCGCCACCGCCGCCCAACCCGCTACGTCCCAGCGCATGGCTCAGCCTCCCGCCCGCGGCGGCACGCGCGGCGGCGCGGCCTGCTGCTTGCCCAGCGCCTCCTTCGCCAGTTCGGCGATGCCGGCGATGGAACCGATGATGCCGCTGCTCTCCATCGGCATCAGCACGAACTTCTGGTTCGGCGCGGTGGCCAGTTCCTTGAAGGCCTCCACGTACTTCTGCGCGACGAAGTAGTTGATCGCCTGCACGTCGCCCTGGGCGATGGCGTCGCTGACCATCTGCGTCGCCTTGGCCTCCGCCTCGGCCAGGCGCTCGCGCGCCTCGGCGTCGCGGAAGGCGGCCTCCTTGCGGCCCTCGGCCTCCAGCACCGCGGCCTGCTTCTCGCCCTCGGCGCGCAGGATCTCGGACTGGCGCGAACCCTCGGCCTCGAGGATCTGCGCGCGCTTCTCGCGCTCGGCCTTCATCTGCCGCGCCATCGCGTCCACCAGGTCGCGCGGCGGCTGGATGTCGCGGATCTCGATGCGGTTGACCTTGATGCCCCACGGGTTGGTCGCGTGGTCCACCACGCTCAGCAGCTGCGCGTTGATCGTCTCGCGCTGGCTCAGCGATTCGTCCAGGTCCATCGAACCGATCACGGTGCGGATGTTGGTCTGCACCAGCGCGATGGTCGCGACCTCCAAGTTGGCCACCTCGTAGGCCGCCTTGGCGGCGTCCAGCACCTGGAAGAACACCACGCCGTCGACCTTCACCACCGCGTTGTCCTTGGTGATGACGTCCTGGCTGGGCACGTCCAGCACCTGCTCCATCACGTTGACCTTGCGGCCGATGCCGTAGACCACCGGGATCAGGAAGTGCAGGCCCGGGTCGAGCGTGTGGGTGTACTTGCCGAACCGCTCCACCGTCCATTCGTAGCCCTGCGGCACCATCCGCACGGTCTTGAACAGGATGACCACGCCGGCAACCAGCAGCACGATCGCCACGAAGCTTGTCTCGAACATCGTCGTCCTCCCGACCATTCCTTATGTATAGGCCCCGAGTATAGACCGCCCGGGGCGCCGTCCCGCGGCGCCCCGGCGCGGCGGGCGCAGGAACTTTCCCGCCGCTGCGACGGTATTGCCCGCTGCGGCATCCCTGTTTCCGACGACCGCCAGAAACCCGCCCGCTTGAACCGATCGCCGTTCGCCATCGACGTTCCCGACAGCCTGGTCGCCCGTGCGCGCACGGGGTGCCGGGACGCGTTCGAGCAGATCTACCGGCGGTTCGAGCGGCCGGTGTTCACGCTGGCGCTGCGCATCTGCGGCGACCGGGAGGAAGCGGGCGACGTGCTGCAGGAAACCATGCTCAAGCTGTTCCACCACCTGCCCGACTTCCGCGGCGACAGCCCGTTCTGGGGCTGGCTGCGCCAGATCGCGGTCAACGAGGCGCTGCTGCGCCTGCGCCGGCAGAAGCGGCTGGTGGTGGAGATCGGCGTGGACGAAGACGACCTGCCGGAAGACCGCGGCCTGCCGCCCCCGGCCGCCGCCGACGCCGCCCTGCTGCAGCGCGCGCTGGACCGCCTGCCCGCCGCCACCCGCAGCGTGCTGTGGCTCTACCACGGCGAGGGCTACACCCACGACGAGATCGCCGCGCTGATGCAGCGCACCCCCAGCTTCTCCAAATCGCAGGTATCACGCGGCACCCGCCGCCTGCGCGCGCTGCTGCAGATCGAGGACCCCGTCCATGCCTGATTCCCGCACCCCCGAGCACCGCCTGCATGGCTGGGACGACGCGTTCGCCGCCCTGCCGCTGGAAACATCGCCCGCCGACGGCTGGCAACGCCTGCAGGCGCGGCTGCCCGCACCAGCGCCGGCGCGCGCCCCGCGGCGGTGGCGCCCGGCGTTCGCCGTGGCCGCCAGCGTGGCGCTGGCGGCGGTGGTTCCGCTGGCGCTCTGGCGAGCGCAGCAGGCCGCCGTGATTCCCGCGCCGCCGGTCGTGCAGGCGGCGCCCGCCGCCGCGGACGCGATGGCGGAGGAATCCCGCGCCCTGCCGCAGGCCACGCCCGGTGTCGCGGACGATCCGCCCGGCATCGCCGCATCGCCGGCCGTACCGGCGGACACGCGGCGCGCGGCTTCGCCGCGGCCGACGCGCCGCGCAACGGCGCCCGCGCACGCGTCCGACGCGGCTTCGCTGGACGCGCTCTACGCCGAATCCGCGCAACTGGAAGCCGTGCTGGCGCAGCTGCCGGACGGCGGCGTGCAGAACGCGACCGCGCTGACGCTCTCGGCCGACCTGCACGACCAGGTCGCCTACATCGACGCCGCGCTCTCGCAGCCGGCGCTCGACCGCGACACCCGCGACCGGCTGTGGCGCGAACGCGTGGACACGCTGCGGCAGCTCACCGGCGTGCAGGCGACGCCGCACTGGCAGGTCGCCCAGGCCGTCGCCCTCCCCGTTTCCGACACCGCCATCTACTGATCGACGAGGCCCCACCATGGAGAACCCGATGACGCCCGCCCCCCTCGCCCGCGCCCTGCTGGCCGTCCTGCTGGCCTGGCCGCTGGCGGCCGCCGCGCAACAGGACGACCTCGCGGCCGCGAAGAAGGAACTGGACGCCGCCCGCGACGACCTGCAGCGCGCGGCCACGCGCGTCGCCGAGCTGTCGCGCGCCACCGGCGCCGCCAGGCCGCTGGCGTTCGACCTCGGGGTGATGCGCAAGCCGCGGCTGGGCGTGCTGCTGGCGGCCGACGACGGCGCGGGCGTGCGCATCACCGGCGTGACGCCGGACAGCGGCGCCGCCAAGGCCGGCCTGAAGGCGGGCGACCGCCTGCTGCGCATCGCCGGCACGCCGATCGCCGGCGACAGCGGCGAGCTGCGGCTGGGGCGCGCGCTCGCGGCGGTGGCCGACCTGAAGGCCGACACCCCGGTCGCCCTCGTCTTCCAGCGCGACGGCCGCGAGCGGGAGGTGCAGGTCACGCCCGCGCCGGTCGCGCCGCGCATCGCGTCCGGCACGGCGGACGGACCGGCGGCGTTCACCTTCATCCGCCGCGGCGAAGGCGCGCCGCGGCTCGAAGGCGTGCCGCTGCCGCTGGACGAACTGCGCCACGTGATCTCGCCGGAGGTGCAGCGCGAGCTGGGACGCCTGGGCACGCTGACGCACTGCGAGGACGGCGACTGCAAGCTGCCCGCGCTCGCCGAGGCCTTCCGCTGGAACAGCCTCAATCTGGCCTCGGTCGATGCGCAGCTGGGCCGCTACTTCGGCACCGGGAAAGGCGTGCTGGTGCTGTCCGCCGACACCCTGGAGGGCCTGCAGGCCGGCGACGTCATCCTCTCGCTGGAAGGCAAGCCGGTGGCCACGCCGCGCGAGGTCGTGGACGCGCTGCGCGGCAGGCCGGAGGACGCCAAGGTGTCGGTGGAATACCTGCGCGACCGCCAGCCGCGCACCGCCACGCTGGCGGTGCCCAGGGCCACGCCGCTGCGCCTGCCCCTGCCGGCCCGGATCGCCCGGCCCGCGCGTCCCGCCGGCACCCCCGGCGATGCGCCGCAGGTGGTGCGGAAGCACCGGGTGATGCTGATCGACGCCGACGGCAACGTGCGGACCTACGGCGACGACGCGGACGATGCATCGCCGCCTTCACCGCCTTCGCCGCCCACGCCTCCCGCGCCCGCCGCCGGCAAGGGCAGCGCCGTGCTCTGACGCCGCATCCCCATTACCAGAGAGACGCTTGAATCCCCTCCCCCGCCTTGCGCGGGGGTCTTTTTTTCGGGAGCAGGCCTTGCCCGCGGCGCTTGTGCACCGGATGCCGGATGCCGGATGCCGGATGCCGGATGCAAAAGCATCGCGCCCATGGGGCGCTCCTACGGGCGGGTTGCCGTAGGAGCGCCCCATGGGCGCGATGCTCTTCGATCCGGGAAAGGAGAATTGGCACGTCCCTGTGCCGGAGAGACCCGTCAGTGGCCGTGGTGGCCGACGGCGGCCGATTCGGCCGGCGCCTGCTCGACCCACTGTGCGAAGACCCGGGCGATGTCGGCATCGGCCACGGGCTTGCCTTCCTGCACGTCGCCGGCCTGGGTGAACAGCGGGATGATCATCGCCATGCCGTCCACCTTGGTCTTCAGGTGCACGCCCGGCGCCTGCGACAGGAAGCCGTCCCAGTGCGCGCGCACCTTGGCCCAGTAGCCGGCGGTGGCCCGCCAGTAGTCCTTCGCCGGCGTGAAGTCGACCTCGGTGGCCTTCTGGTAGTCGTTGAAGCCGAACTCGCGCGCCAGTTCCACCTGGGTGCCGTCGGGCTTGCGCAGCACCTTGGTGTTGAACTGCTCGTGGGTCCAGCCGTTCGGCGTCAGCGTGTGGCGGTTGACCACCGCCAGCGCGTTGTAGTCGCTGCGCCGGGTGTACTCGCGGCGCGGCAGCGGCCGCCAGCTCAGGTCGCTGGTCCAGGTGGCCACGCCGTTGCCGTAGTCCCAGCGGCCGGTGCCGCAGTAGCGCGGTGCGTCGCTGACCTCGTACACGCACTGGGTCCACGCGCCCTGCGTCAGCGCGGCGGGCACCGGCCGCACGTGCCAGGTCTGGTCGGCGCTGAACTCGAAGCGCGTCGGCGCTTCGTAGATCCAGTCCTGGCGCCAGTGCTTGGTGACGTGGCCGCTCTTGGGATCGACCAGGATGTGCTGCAGGACGATCTTCGCGGGGGTGTCCTCCACCACGATCACCGTCTCGTCGCCGCCGCTGCGCATCGCCGCCTGGCGTTCGTAGCCGGGTTGCAGCAGCACGGTCTCGTCGAAGGCGAAATCGACCAGGTAGTCGCCCTGCATCGCCAGGATGGACTGGCGGTCGCGGGCGGGATCGCCCGCCAGGGCGGGCAGGGACAGGGTGGCGACGAGCAGGCACAGCGCGATGGCGACCGGTTTCTTCATGGTGGCTTTCCTCATTTCAATCTGACCAGCGGCACGACGTTGTCGTCCGCCTCCTCTTCCGTCACGGGACGGGTTTCGTGCAGGCGGCGGGCGGCGAGGCTGGCCTGCGCGCAGCAGCAGTCGTCCAGGCCGCCCTCCAGTTCGGCGCCCTCGGCCAGCGCGAGGCGGCGCGCCGTGGCCAGGCCCAGCGACGACATCAGCGGCAGGCTCGCGGCCAGCACCGGCGGCGCGGCCACCTGCGGCACGGCGTGCAGTTGCAGCGCGCACGCGCGCCACTGCCCGCCCAGCAGGCGGCCGGCGAGGCGGCGCCACAGGCGGTCGCCCAGCCCGGCGGCATCGGCGTCCTCGCCGGACGGCAGCGACGACAGCAGGCGGTCCCAGGCGACGAAGTCGCTTTCCGGCAGCAGGCACAGCCGCCAGCAGCAGCGTCCCTGCGCGTCGTAGAACAGCAGGCGTTCGTCCAGCCCGTCGCTGTCCACGCCGGCGCGGGCCTCCACCCGCACCGCCTGCTGCCAGCCGGCCAGTTCGCTGCCGTGCTGCGCGCGGTACAGGCACAGCACCGGCCCCAGCGCCGCCAGCTGCGCGGCGGCGGGGAACGCGGCGGCCGACATCCCGGCGATCGGCCCCGGCAGCGCGCGCGGCGTGGCCATGGCCGCTACCAGCTCACCGACAGGCTGGCCGACAGCGTGCGACCGGGACGGGTATAGCGGTCCAGCACGCGGCTGGTGGCGGCGACGCCGTTCACGTCGGCCCAGTCGACATAGGTCTTGTCGGTCAGGTTGAGCAGCCCGACGTTGACCTTCGCGCCCGGCGCGAATTCCCAGTGCGCGTACCAGTCGAGCGCGCCGTAGCCGGCCGGCCGGTAGGCGGTGGCCGAGGCCGTGCGCTGCTTGCGGTCGGCGAAGCTGCCGACCAGTTCCGTGCCCCAGCCCGTGCCGTCGTAGGCCAGGCCGAGCGTGGCGCGCAGCGGGTCCACCGAGTCGAGCGGCACGTCGTCGGTCTTGTCGTCGCCGCGCGACCAGGCCACCGCCGTGCGCAGGGACAGGCCCTGCAACGCGTCGCTCAGCGCGCCGAAGTCGACGCCGCCCTTGAACTCGATGCCGTAGATGCGCGCGTCGGCCACGTTCTGCGACTGGTAGACCATCGGGAACACGCCCGGCGGCGTGGTCAGCACGAACGACTCGATGAAGTCCTTGTAGTCGTTGTAGTAGCCGGTCAGGCCGGCGTAGACCGCTTCGCCGCCGAAGCGCAGGCCCAGTTCGTAGCCGTTGCTGGTCTCCGGCTTGAGGTCCGGATTGGCGACGACGGTGTAGCCGCCCTGCAGGTTGGTGAAGCCGACGTTGACGTCGCCGTAGGGCGGCGCCCGGAAGCCGCGGGCGTAGTTGGCGAACAGCGACCAGCGCTCGCCGAAGCGCCAGATGCCGCCCAGCTTCGGCGACACGCTGGTCTCGCTCATGCCTTCCACCGCCACGCCCGGGTTGTCCTCGGCGAAGATGTTGTCCAGGGTCGGATCGAGCTTGTAGTAGTCCACGCGCAGGGCCGGCACCAGGCTGAAGCGGCCGTCGGCGAAGCGCATCTCGTCCTGCACGTACGCGCCGACCTTGGTGGTCTCGCTGATCGGGAAGTCGCGCACCGGGAAGCGGTCCTGGCCGACTACGTTGCTGACCACGCCGGTGACCAGGCTGGTCGAGGTGCCGTCGCGCTTCTCCTTGCTGTCGGTGACGGAGGCGTCGATGCCGTAGGTGAGCGCGTGCTGCACGCGGCCGGTCTCGAACGCCTTGTACAGGTTGCCCTGCAGGCCGTAGGTGCGCTGGTCGAAGTTGTGGACCATGTTCCGGCGCGTGTCGTTGGTGCGCAGTTCGACGGTGCGCTGCGTGCTTTCGCTGTCCTGCCGGTAGAGCTTCCAGGCGAGGCTGTCGGCGAAGCCGGCGTCGAGCACGTCGATTTCGTGCTCGAGCGAGACCCGCGCGCGGGTCTGGTGGTCGCGGCCGTCCATGTCGAGGATGCCGGGGGTGACGCCGGACGCCAGGGTCCGCGCCGAATACGCCTCGATGGTGGTGTAGTCCTCGTTGGCGTCCACGGTCAGGCGCAGGCGCTGGTTGTCGCCGGGCGCGTGCACCAGCTTCGCCAGCAGGCTGCGGCCGTCGCGGCGCTGCGGGTTGGGCGCGGTGCGCAGGTGGGTGCGCAGCACCGGATCCGGGTCGGTGCTGTCGTTCTCGCCGCGGTTCTCGGTCTCCCTGCCCTGGCGGTGGCTGGCGGCGACCATGCCGCTCCAGCGCTCGCCGCCGAACGCCGCGGTGGCGCCGGCGAACAGGCCCCGCCAGTCGCCTTCGTAGCCGAACTTCAGGCCGAAGTAGGCGTCCTTGCCCTCCTCCAAGTAGTCGGAGGGATCCTTGGTGACGTAGGCGACCACGCCGCCGAGCGCGTCCGAGCCGTACAGCGAACTGGCCGGGCCGCGCACGATCTCCACGCGCTTGAGCGTGTCGAGGTCGACGAAGTTGCGGTTGGCGTTGAGGTAGCTGCCGAAGTTGAAGCTGTCCGACACCGCGATGCCGTCGGTGAGGATGAGGACGCGGTTGGCGTCCAGGCCGCGGATGCGGAAGCCGCCCAGCGCGCCGAAGCGGCCGCTGGTGGAGGTCACCGACACGCCGGGCTCGTAGCGCACCAGGTCCTTGAGGTCGCGGACCAGCTGGTCGTCGAGCTGCTCGCGCTCGATCACGTCGACGGTGTTCGGCACGTCGGCCACCGCGCGCGCGGTGCGCGTGGCGGTGACCTGGATGCGCTCGAATTCACGGGTGGCGGCGTCGTTGGCGGACGACGCGGCGGCATCGGCGGGCGTTTCGGCGCGGGCATGACCGGCGAGGGCCATCCACACGGCCGCGGTGAGCATCGCGGGGCGGATCATGGCTACAGCGTTCCTGTGGCTGTTCGAGGGGCCCGGAAGGCTGGCGGCCGGTGATCCGTTGGCTGGCGCCGGGGAGAGAGCGGTGGTCGCGCGCGGCGAACGCGTTCGCCCGCGCACGGGGCGCCCGCGGCGCCCCGCCTGTTACTTGGTCAGGATCAGCTTGTCGTTGCTGGTGTGGCGCAGGCGATAGACGCGGTCGCCGTGGCGGATCAGCACTTCGCGCTGGCCCTTGAGCAGGGCGTCGCTGTCCAGCGCTTCCTCGGCGCGCGGCGCGGCCTGCGGCAGGGAGAGGCGCTCGCGCAGCGCCGGCGTGTCGACCTTGGGCAATGCAGTGACGTTCGAGATCATCGGGAAGCTCCGGGGCGGAACGGAGCTTGATGATAATGATTCTTATTTCCTAGTCAACACTTTCCGCAAGGAACCCGGCGCCTAGTCGGCGGCGGCCGTCAGCCGGGCCCACACGCCCTCGTCGTAGCGCGCGGCCAGGTCGAGCGCGGTCAGGTTCTCGCGCAGCTGCTCCGGGCGGCTGGCGCCCAGGATGACGCTGGAGACGTGCGGGTTGCGCAGGCACCAGGCGATGGCCAGCGGCGCCGGCTTCTCGCCCAGCTCGGCCGCGACCGCGGCATACCGCCGCGCCCGCGCCTGCCGGCGCTCGCCAGCCTCGCCGAGCACCGACCGCCGCAGCGCCTCGTTGCCCGGCTGGCCCAGCCGCGTGCCCGCGGCCACGCCGTCGTCGTACTTGCCGGTCAGCAGGCCCGAGGCCAGCGGCGACCAGGTGGTCGCGCCCAGCCCGAGTTCGGCGTAGAGCGGCGCGTACTCCAGTTCCACCCGCTGGCGGTGCAGCAGGTTGTACTGCGGCTGCTCCATGGTCGGGCCGTGCAGGTGGTACCGGGTCGCGATCGCGGCGGCCTCGCGGATGCGCGCGGCCGGCCATTCCGACGTGCCCCAGTACAGCACCTTGCCCTGCCGCACCAGCGTGTCCATCGCCCACACCGTCTCCTCGACGGGCGTGTCCGGATCGGGACGGTGGCAGTAGTACAGGTCGAGGTAGTCGACCTGCAGGCGCCGCAGCGCCGCGTGGCAGGCCTCGGCCACGTGCTTGCGCGACAGCCCGCGCTGGGTGGGGAGCGGATGCTCCACCGCGCCGAAGCAGACCTTGCTCGACACGCAGTAGCCGTCGCGCGGCAGGCCCAGCCCGCGCAGCGCCTCGCCCATCGCCCGCTCGGCCTCGCCGTGGCCGTACACCTCGGCGTTGTCGAAGAAGTTGATCCCCTGGTCCCAGGCCAGCGCGATCAGCTCGCGCGCCTGCGCGCGGTCCACCTGCCGCCCGAAGGTCAGCCAGGCGCCGAACGACAGCGCCGAGACCTGCAGGCCCGAATTTCCGAGGCGTCGGTAGTGCATGGCGGGCTCCGGTGGGGGCGAACTCCATCCTAGGGGACCTCTGAACAAGTCGGCCCTGATCGCCGACAATACCGTTTCCTGACCGAAGGGGCGATGCGATGACGCAGTTGAGCTTCTCCGATGCCGAGCATGCTGGCAAACGCAAGCAGGCGCAGCACGAAGTGTTCCTGGCCGAGATGGAACAGGTGGCGCCTTGGAGCGGGCTGTTGTCAGTTATCCCCGAGCCGTACGCACGGACAACGGCCCGGAGTTCACCAGCCGGGTCTTCATCGCCTAGACGCAGCAGCACGGCATCAAACACTGGCTGATCGATCCAGGCAAGCCCATGCAGAACGGATACATCGAGAGCTTCAACGGGAAGTCCAAGGACGAGTGCCTCAACGAGCAGTGGTTCACATCGCTGAAACAAACCCGCGAAGTCATCGCCGACTGGCGGCGCGACTACAACGAGGTCCGCCCACACAGCAGTTGCGGTCGTATCCCACCTGCAAAGTTTGCCGCCAACCACCGAGCACAAACCACAACCAACGCAGTAACCTTCAACACCGGGCTTTATCAGTGATCACCGGTATGGGAAACGGGGGCAGATCAAGTATCTCTTGCCCTCGGCCGATTGAAGATCGAGTGCGTCCGGAGGCGCAGTTCGGATTGATGGCTTGATCAAAGGACCCCTAGATTCACCCCACCTGACCGAAATGAGCCGCTGTCAACTCATGAAAATCAACATTTCATTATCCCGACTCACCATTAGTGTTGACATTTGATACGGCCTTGAGCACACATAAAGTAGCAGCGAACTGCCCTGAATGGCCTTTCTCCAAAGCTGAGACTACGCCAACTATACTGATGTTTCGATCCAACAGAGCACTATCTCCAGCAGGCATGTTTGTTAACCAGAGACCTTCGGAGTGCCTTGCAGTGAGCGGGTCTCGCGGGGTTGGATAAAATCCTTCATGCTCAAATCGACTGTAATAGTAGCCCTCGACCTTCACCTTCTTGCCATCGTATTCCTCGGGCGATCGCACCAAGTCCGCTAACAATACGCTCTCAGGTGCACCCGCGACCTTAAGGCATTCCATAGACGCCAGAACACTAGCCCGAGAATCAGTCAGACTCTCCTCTTGGACAGGAGTCTTATTGCACGCCGATAGAACAAGCAGCCCCGTCAGCATCATGGCGCTCTTGATCGAACTCATCATCATCTCCTGGGGCAGTTGTCGGGTCGACAATCAATGAAGCCCTCTTCGTCACGATAGTGCTGCCTGGTGGGGTGACGAAGATCTTTCCCGATCTCTTTCTCAACCCTTTGGGCCCTTTCTTCCTCTTTGCTGACCTTCCCATCGATCTGCTTAAGTGCTTCCATGAAGGCCTCATCACCAATTCGATCATGCTCAGCAGCATGCGAAATGTCATGACCACCATTCACCTCTGGAGATTGCACTTCTTTTGAAGATCCTATTCTTAGACCCAGATAGGGATTTAAGAACACCGTCCTTGTCCACCAGCGATACCACGGCTTAACCCTAGAATCCACAACGATCTGATAGTGCTCTTTGGATTCTTCTAACTGTCGGTACTCGCTGCGCGCGACTGGTGACCAGTACAGAATTCTCTTCATGTATGCGACAGCCTCAGCTTTGGTCACTCCTCTGCCAGGAATAATTTCAGCTGTTCTACCATCGAGATCCGCAAATACATATGGATTGTTATTTGCGTAGCGATACCGATGAAACTGAGTCATCGGGTCGCTATAAGCCGTCACGGGATCAACGCTGAGGAACAATCCGATCTTCGGATCGTAATAGCGCTGCTGCATATACGTCAGCCCGGTGGCCGCATCCTGCACATGGCCCGTGAACCCCGGTCCGTCCTTGAGCGTGCTGTTCACCAGTTGCCCGTAAGGCTCGTACTCGAAGGTCTCGATGATCGCCTTGCCCGCATCCGTCACCGCGATCGGCGTACCCAGCGCATCGGTGTGCTGGTACTTCACCGTCGCCGTGCTCGAGCCCACCGGCCGCTCGCGGAACGCTACCAGGCTGCCCCCCAGGTAGATGTACTGCGTCAGCAGGGATTGCCGGTTGTCGCTGGCATACACCAGCTGACCGCCCTGGCTGTACATGCTGTACCTGGTGGCCGTGGTGGAATCCCGTACCCGGCGGCCCAGGCCGTCGTACAGATAGGCCACCTTGCCCACCACGCTGCGCAGGCGGTTGCCGTAGTCGAACTCGTAGTCGTGGGTAACGCCCTGCCCAGCCCGGAGATCCACGTTGCCTTGCGGGTCGTACTCCAGCGCCACCACCGTCGCACCAGCCGTGTTCTTGATGTTGCCCAGCTGGTTGGCGGCGTTGTAGGTGTAGGTGTGCGTGCGACTGCTGCTGCCGCCGGTGACGCCGACCGAGGTCAGGTTGTCCAGCGCATTGTAGGCGTAGCTGGCCGTGCCGAACATCGGCGAGATCGTCTGGGTCAGGCGGTCCAACCCGTCGTAGGCCATGCTGCGGGTCTGTCGCCCGTTGTGGTTGTCGGTGATGCCGCTGACATTGCCTA